>Ga0256404_1000262_pt1 | contig 136138 bp, 110 predicted proteins | sample RumenRJG_01DNA_FD_185990 | JGI IMG/M metagenome (GOLD analysis project Ga0256404, IMG submission 185990) | Bovine rumen microbial communities from Lethbridge, Alberta, Canada - RJG_01 | ecosystem: Host-associated > Mammals > Digestive system > Stomach > Rumen | place: Canada: Alberta... | reverse complement strand
ACACCACAATCTCGCCTTCGTCGAAGATGAAGAACACACGATAGATATTTCCACCGTACTCGGTTCGTAACTCATAGATACCATCACGTACTAGTTTGACGAACTTCTTAGGCAGTCGATCTTGGGATTTCAGCAACAGGAGACCGTATTGTATTTTCTCCTGTTCCTTCTCTTTCAAGGTCTCCATGAAGGCTTCAAAATAGCCACCGTATGTCCTTATCTTGCGTTTCATTGGTGCAAAGATAGTAAAAGTTGTCGGATTATACAACTTTTTAGGGAAGTTTTTTGCCAATAAGATGAAATAAAGGCAAACGACACTACAATCGGGTTGGTCGAAGATGGCTACAAATGCTTCTCTGACTTAAGGTCCAAAGTGTGGCGTTGCAATCTTCGACTACTATAAGGCCATCGACTTCCCCGATTTCTGTCGCTTTCAGAAGAAATACGCTCCCAAACCACCCATCCATCGTGACTACACAGTGATGGGTAGTGAAGTTCATCTTGACATTTACGATGACCGACTCACCGTTATATCACCTGGAGGAATGTACAATGGTATGCTGATACAAAACTTAGACATCAAAGATGTGTCTTCTGAAAGGCGCAATCCCATTCTTGCAAACGTAATGGCACAATTGGATTATATGGAGAAGCGTGGTAGTGGGCTCACGCGCATCTGCAATGAGACCAAAGCACTAGATGGATATAAGGAAGAACTGAAACCTGTATTCAAATCCACTCCAACTCAATTTCAGACCATCATTTATGCCACTGCCGACACACAGAATGTCGGAGACCATGACGGAGATATGTCGGAGACGAAACTCACTGAGCGTCAGCAGAAAATCCTCAATCTCATCAAAGAATCTCCGACAATAACAGGCAGACAAATGTCGGAGACTTTGTCGGTGAGCAAACGTACAATAGAACGTGACCTTTCAGCTTTGCAAAAGATTGGTGTCTTGAAGCGTGAAGGCAAGGATAATGATGGTAAGTGGGTTATAATTTCTGTTAGTCACTGATTTGATTTAGCCCAATTCCATTAGCATGACTTTATTTGAAGGAGAACAGAATGGCAGATATGAGACAGACCATCTACATATGGTTCTGAATGAACATATTGATTTTACTGAAGTTCAAGAGGTTATACGATCGCTCGATGTCAGGCCAAGACAACTCTCCAGAGTTACAGGCATGAATTACGAGACCATCAGGAATATTGCAAAGAAATGGTCACGGTCACAGCTGTGACCATGTGACCTTTTAAGATGGAAAGAGATAGAGTGAAATCGTATAAATGCTTGAATATAAGAGTGTTATAAGTAATGATAACTAATTATTTTGCCTCAGAGGGGATATGGTCACAGCTGTGACCGTGTGACCGTTATTGCGATTTTGCTATCTCAATATAGCAAAATCGGGGGTATGTTTGTAAGTATATACAGTTAAGGGTCGTTCTGATGCCTTCTAACGCAGTAAGGGATGCCTTGTAACAGAGTAAGAGATGCCTGTTATGGGGGTATAACAGGCATCTCCAACAGTGTGACTAAGCATCTCTTACTGTCGTGGAAAGCATTCCTTATTTGATAAGATCGACGCTTCGCTTCAGGAACTTATCGAGGGCTTCGCCCTTCAGCATACCGTTCTGGAGCAGGGCCAGGTCGATGAGTTGGTGGACGATGTCGTTCGTCTTGGCGTAGTCGGCGATGACGGCCTGCTTCTTGTCCTTCTCGGCCTGGACGGCTTTCTCGGCCTCGGCCTTCTGGTCCTTGTCCTCCTGTGTCAGTTCGTCGTACTTCTTCTTGTCCTGAGCCTGACGGATGGCGGCCAGACGGGCTTCCTGTCCCTTCAGTTCTGCCACGATGGGCTTCAGGGCCTCGGCGGTGGCAGCCTCGCTGTCGTCGAGCACCTTCTTAACCAGCGGGTGGTCTGAGTTGAGCACGATGTTATACGAGTCGGGCATCTGGCCGTAGAAGCCCATGCCTGCCTGGAACTTGCTCATCTCCTTCATGCGGCGCATGTATTCGTTCTGCGTGATGATGACGGGTCGGGCCTCAGCGCCGAGGGCGTCGACCTGCACCATGAACTCGGCCTTGTCGATCTTCGGCATCTGGGTGCGGAAGACGGCTGACAGATTGTCAGACTGTTCCTCGGAGAGGGTATTCTTCGGACCGTCGTCCTTCACTATCAGACGGTCGATGATATCGGCATCGACACGGGTGAAGTGGCTCTTCTCGAACTTCTGCTCCAGCGTCTGGATGGTGGGCACGTCGAGTTGGCCGTCGAGCAGCAGCACACTATAGCCTTTCTCCTGGGCAGCCTTGATGTAGGAGTACTGCTCTTCCTTGTCGGTGGCGTAGAGGTAGACGAGTTGGTCGTTCTTGTCTTTCTGATTGGCCTCGATGAGGGTCTTGTACTCGTCGAAGGTGAAGTATTTGCCGTCAGTGTCCTTCATCAGGGTGAAGTCCTTGGCACGGTCGTAGAAGCCGTCTTCGGCGAGTATGCCGTAGTTGATGAAGAGTTTCAGGTCGTCCCACTTCTCCTCATACTCCTTGCGGTTCTCCTTGAAGATCGAGTTCAGGCGGTCGGCCACCTTCTTGGTGATGTAGGTGGAGATCTTCTTCACCTCGCGGTCGCTCTGCAGATAAGAACGGCTCACGTTCAGGGGGATGTCTGGCGAGTCGATCACACCGTGGAGCAGGGTGAGGAACTCAGGCACGATGCCCTCCACCTGGTCGGTGACGAAGACCTGGTTGCAGTAGAGTTGGATCTTGTTCTTCTGCAACTCGATGTTCGACTTGATCTTGGGGAAGTAGAGGATACCCGTGAGGTTGAAGGGGTAGTCGACGTTCAGGTGGATCCAGAACAGGGGCTCGTCCGACATGGGGTAGAGGGTGCGGTAGAACGACTTGTAGTCCTCGTCCTTCAGTGTCGACGGGGCTTTCGTCCACAGCGGCTCCACATTATTAATAATATTGTCCTCGTCGGTGTCCACCTGCTTGCCGTCCTTCCATTCGGTCTTCTTGCCGAAGGCGACGGGCACGGCCATGAACTTGCAGTATTTGTTGAGCAGTCCCTCCAACTTATACTTGTCAAGGAACTCCTTGCAGTCGTCGTCGATGTAGAGGATGATGTCCGATCCGTGGTCAGCGCGCTCGGCGTCGTCGATCTCATAGGCCGGTGAGCCATCGCACGACCATTTCACGGCCTTGGCATCTTCCTTGTATGACTTGGTGACGATCTCCACCTTCTTCGATACCATGAACGAAGAGTAGAAGCCGAGTCCGAAGTGGCCGATGATGTTGTTGGCATTGTCCTTGTACTTCTCGAGGAAGTCGGTGACGCCAGAGAAGGCAATCTGGTTGATGTATTTGTCGATCTCCTCCTCGGTCATGCCGATACCGTGGTCGCTGATGGTGATGGTACCCTTGTCGGCATCGAAGTTGACGCGTACGGTCAGGTCGCCCAGATCGTCCTTGTACTCACCGTTAGCAGCGAGGGTCTTCATCTTCTGTGTGGCGTCGACGGCGTTGCTGACCATCTCGCGGAGGAATATCTCATGATCGCTGTAGAGAAACTTTTTGATGACGGGGAAGATGTTCTCAGTCGTAACCCCGATGTTACCTTTCTGCATAGTGTTGTATTTTTGAATAATCTATTTCCGACTTTTGTCTATGCAAAAAGTGTGCCAAAGAAAAAGGCCCCCCGTCATATCACATGGCAGGGGACCCTCATCAGAATATCAATTTCAAAAAATTATTTCTTCTTGCTTTCGCCTTCTTCCAGTTGAGCCTTCAACTGTGCGAGGGCGTCGATGTCACCAAGTGTGGTGCTGGCTGCAACGTTCTCAATCTTCGGAGTGTCGTCCTTCTTGGCAGCACGGGTCTTCTTGGCAGCAGCCTTCTTCTCCTCACGAGCGGGATCCTCGAAGGTGCGGCTGTGAGACAGGATGATGCGCTTGCTGTCCTTGTTGAACTCAATCACCTTGAAGGGCAGAGTCTCGCCGTTGGCAGCCTGTGAACCATCTTCCTTCACCAGGTGCTTCGGAGTAGCGAAGCCTTCAACGTTCTCCTCGAGTTGAACGACAGCGCCCTTCTCAAGCAGTTCGATGATCTTACCCTCGTGGATAGAACCAACGGTGTACTTCTCTTCGAAGGCATCCCAAGGATTGTCCTCGAGTTGCTTGTGGCCGAGAGAAAGACGGCGGTTCTCCTTATCGATATCGAGCACGATGACGTCGATGGGCTCACCAACCTTCGTGAACTCTGAGGGGTGCTTCACCTTCTTGGTCCAAGAGAGGTCGCTGATGTGGATCAGACCGTCGACACCTTCCTCCAGTTCTACGAACACACCGAAGTTGGTGAAATTGCGAACCTTGGCGGTGTGCTTCGAACCAACAGGATACTTGGTCTCGATAGCCTCCCAGGGATCCTCACGCAACTGCTTGATGCCGAGTGACATCTTGCGCTCGTCGCGGTCGAGGGTCAGGATGACTGCCTCTACGTCGTCGCCTACCTTCAGGAAGTCCTGAGCACTACGCAGGTGCTGGCTCCAAGACATCTCGCTCACGTGGATCAGTCCCTCTACGCCAGGCTGGATCTCAACGAATGCACCGTAGTCGGCAATCACGACTACCTTACCCTTCACGTGGTCACCCACCTTGAGGTTAGGATCCAGAGCATCCCAGGGATGCGGGCTGAGTTGCTTCAGACCGAGGGCGATGCGGCGCTTCTCGTCATCGAAGTCGAGGATAACGACATTGAGTTTCTGGTCGAGTTCGACTACCTTGTGAGGATCGTCTACGCGGCCCCAACTCAGGTCGGTGATGTGAATCAGTCCGTCTACACCGCCGAGGTCTACGAATACACCGTAGTTGGTGATGTTCTTGACAGTACCCTCGAGGATCTGGCCCTTCTCCAGACGGCCAATGATCTCCTTCTTCTGTGCCTCCAGTTCGGCCTCGATAAGAGCCTTGTGAGAGACGACGACATTGCGGAACTCCTGGTTGATCTTCACCACCTTGAACTCCATGGTCTTGCCAACGAACTGATCGTAGTCGCGTATAGGATGAACGTCGATCTGCGAGCCGGGGAGGAATGCCTCGATGCCGAACACGTCGACGATCATACCGCCCTTCGTGCGGCACTTGATGAAGCCCTGGATGATAGCATCCTGCTCGAGGGCAGCATTGACCTCGTCCCAAGACTTGCTCAGGCGGGCCTTCTTGTGAGAAAGGATCAACTGACCCTTCTTGTCCTCTGCGCTCTCAACATACACCTCCACCTTGTCACCGATCTTCAGGTCGGGATTGTAGCGGAACTCAGAAGCAGGGATGATACCGTCGCTCTTGTAGCCGATGTTGACCACCACTTCCTTCTTGTCGATGGAGATGACAGTTCCTTCCACCACCTGGTGGTCGGCTACTTTGTTCAGGGTTTCGTCGTACGCTTTGTCAAGTTCCTCACGGCTGACACCAGCGGGCGTGCCATTCTCAAACTCTTCCCAATTGAAGTCGTCGAGCGGCTTTACGTTCTTTGTTAATTCTGACATTTTTATGCCCCCTTTCTCAGGGGGTAGGGGTCTGAACAGACGTTTATCAGACCATCTTTTAATTGTTAATAATCCTGGGAGTCAGCGCCTGTTCCGGCTCCCATCGCCCCTTCTGGGGCACAAAGCGGCTGCAAAGGTAATGATTTTTTTGTTTATAGTTTATAGTTTATAGTTTATAGATGATTACTTTTATAATTTATTAACAGCCTCGGAGATGTGCCCCACAAAAAAGCGAGCCTCTTTTCTGAAGCCCGCTCTTCTTGGTATATTCTTGTCTATAATTTCTGCCTATAGTTTGATCGTATTCTTCCTAAAGTCTAATCATCTATAAACTATAAACTATAAACTTTAAACTATAAACAACTCTAAACAATAACTTACACGATTCCCTGAGCCATCATGGCCTTGGCAACCTTCATGAAGCCAGCCACGTTGGCACCCTTCACGTAGTTGATGTAGCCGTCCTTCTCAGTACCGTACTTCACACAGTTCTCGTGAATATCGTTCATGATGCGCTTCAGGTAGTTGTCAACTTCCTCGGCGGTCCAACTCAGACGCTCAGAGTTCTGTGACATCTCAAGACCAGATACAGACACACCACCAGCGTTAGAGGCCTTACCCGGAGAGTAGAGTAACTTGGCATCCTGGAAGATCTTGATAGCCTCAGGCAGGGTAGGCATGTTGGCACCCTCGCAGACGGCAATCACACCATTCTTCACCAGAGCAGCAGCCTCGTCACCGTTGATCTCGTTCTGTGTAGCGCAAGGCAGGGCAATGTCGGCCTTCTCATACCAGGGGCGCTTGCCCTCATGATACTGGGCTGTCGGATATTCCTCAACATACTCCTTGATTCGTCCGCGCTCCACGTTCTTCAGTTCCATGATATAGTCGAGTTTAGCACGGTCGATACCATCGGGATCGTAGATGTAGCCGTCGGAGTCTGACATGGTCATGGGGATGGCGCCCAACTGCAGGCACTTCTCAGCAGCATACTGAGCCACGTTACCGGCACCAGAGATCAGCACCTTCTTGCCCTTCAGTTCGATGCCACGAGTAGCGAGCATAGAGATCAGGAAGTATACGGTACCATAGCCAGTAGCCTCAGGACGGATGAGAGAACCTCCGAAGGGGATTCCCTTACCTGTGAGCACACCCTGGAACTGATGAGTCAGTTTCTTGTACTGTCCGAAGAGGTAACCTACCTCACGACCACCAACACCAATGTCACCAGCGGGAACGTCCTCATCGGGACCAATCACACGGTAGAGTTCGTTCATGAAAGCCTGGCAGAAGCGCATCACCTCAGCGTCGCTCTTACCACGGGGAGAGAAGTCGGAACCACCCTTGGCACCACCCATCGGCAGGGTGGTCAGAGAGTTCTTGAAAGTCTGCTCGAAAGCGAGGAACTTCAAGATACCCAGGTTCACACTCTTGTGATAACGGAGACCGCCTTTGTACGGGCCGATAGCGTTGTTGTGCTGAATACGATAGCCCATGTTGGTCTGTACATTACCCTTGTCGTCTACCCAAGTGATGCGGAACTCGCAAACACGATCGGGGATGCAAAGACGCTCGATAAGGTTGGCCTTCTCGAACTCGGGGTGCTTGTTGTACTCTTCTTCGATGGTAGGAAGAACCTGAGAAACTGCCTGGATGTACTCCGGCTCATTGGGGAAGCGCTGCTTGAGCTGCTCTACAACTTGTGCTGCATTCATAATCTTTTCTTTTTAGTTGTTACTATTTATGAATAATTCTTTCTTTGATTTCGGTTGCAAAATTACATCAAAAAAATGAAATAACAAACATTTTATCAATTATTTCGCCAAATAACTATCTTTTTGTTACTTAATTGACATAAATCAAGGCAAAAGGATATAATTTGTGTGTATGCTTGTGCCCGAACACAAAACAAGGAGACATTTCTGCCTCCTTGTATATATATTAATAATGTGTATTCTTATTTTCCCAATGCGTTCAGTTTCGACTTGATCTTGTCAACGTAGGCATCGATGCTGGCGACCGCAACTATGTTTACCACATCACGGACGTTAGCGCCGAAGTCAATGAAGTGGATGGGCTTGTTCAGTCCCATCTGTATCGGGCCGATAATTTCAGCATCACTACCGAGCATCTGGAGCATCTTGTAAGATGAGCGTGCTGAGGTGAGGTTGGGGAAGATAAGGGTGTTAACTCGCTTTCCTTTGACCTTGGTGAAAGGATATTGTTCATCGCGCAAGTCGTCATCTAGGGCGAAGCCCAGTTGCATCTCACCGTCGATAGGCAGGTCGGGATAGTTGCGCTGCATCTGCTCCACGGCATATTTCACCTTATGGGCACCATCACTCTGTGATGAGCCGAAGTTTGAGTGGCTGACCATCGCGATGACAGGTTTCTCGTTGAAGAAACGTACGGCGGTGGCGGCGAGTTTGGCGATATCGATGAGGGCGTCAGTATCTGGATTCTCATTCACCATCGTGTCGGCAATATAATAAGTGCCTTTAGGGGAGTTGATGATGTGCATGGCTCCGAAATGCTGATACTCCGGACGGATGCCGATCACCTCCTTGACAACCTTTACGGTATTGGAGTATTTCGTGTACAGACCCGTGATGAAAGCGTCGGCCTCACCCGTCTCGACCATCATCATGCCAAAGTAGTTGCGCTCGAACATCTTGTCGTTGGCCTCCTGGTAGGTATAGCCCTCACGCTGCCGTTTCTCAGTGAGGATACGGGCATAGCGTTCCCGGCGCTCCTGCTCAGAGGGGTGACGCAGATTCACTATCTCAATGCCCTCTATATTCAGGTCGAGTTGCTTGGCGAGTTTCTGAATCACCTCGTCGTTGCCCAGAAGGATGGGGTAGCAGATGCCTTCGGCCTTGGCCTGTGCGGCGGCCTTGAGCATCGTGGGATGGACGGCTTCTGCAAACACTACACGCTGTGGATGGGCAGCGGCAGTGGCATAGAGTTTCTGCGTCAGTTTTGTCTCCTGACCAAGTAGTACGGAGAGAGAGTCCTTGTATTCGTCCCAGTTCTCAATCTTCTTGCGTGCCACACCACTGTCTATGGCAGCCTTGGCAACGGCAGAACTGACCTCTGTGATCAGTCGAGGGTCGACGGGTTTCGGGATGAAATAGTCGCGGCCAAAGGTAAGGTTGTTCACCTTGTAGACATCATTCACCACATCGGGTACCGGTTGCTTGGCGAGGTCGGCGATAGCATTAACGGCAGCCAGTTTCATCTCTTCGTTGATGGCGGTAGCATGGACGTCGAGGGCTCCCCGGAAGATGTAGGGGAATCCAATCACATTGTTGATCTGGTTAGGATAGTCGGTGCGACCTGTCGACATGAGCACGTCAGGACGGGCATCCATCGCATCCTCGTATGAGATCTCAGGCACAGGGTTGGCGAGGGCAAAGATGACGGGATCTTTGGCCATCGTCTTCACCATATCCTTTGTCAGCACATTACCCTTGGATAGGCCTACGAACACATCAGCATCCTTCACAGCCTCTTCCAGCGTGTGGATGTCAGTTCGGCTGGTGGCGAAGAATTTCTTCTGTTCGTTCAGGTCCTGACGACTTAGGGAGATCACACCCTTGGAGTCGAGCATGACGATGTTCTCTTTCTGGGCACCGATGGCCATATAGAGTTTGGTACAGGAGATAGCGGCTGCTCCGGCACCGTTGACCACAATCTTCACCTTCTTGATATCCTTGCCGATCACTTGCATGGCGTTCTTCAGTCCAGCGGCAGAGATGATGGCGGTGCCGTGCTGGTCGTCGTGCATCACGGGGATGTCGAGCGTACGCTTCAGACGTTCCTCAATATAAAAACATTCTGGGGCCTTGATGTCCTCCAGGTTAATGCCGCCGAAAGTGGGGGCGATGCGCTCTACGGCCTCACAGAACTTCTCAGGGTCTTTCTCTGCCACCTCGATGTCAAACACATCGATGCCTCCATAGATCTTGAACAGCAGTCCCTTACCTTCCATCACAGGCTTTCCGCTCATGGCGCCAATGTCACCGAGACCTAAGACAGCCGTACCGTTGGAGATAACGGCGACCAGATTGCCCTTGTCGGTATATTTGTAGGCTGCGTCGGGGTTATCCTGAATCTCCAGACAGGGAAACGCCACGCCTGGTGAATAAGCCAGTGAGAGGTCTGTTTGCGTACGGTAAGCCTTTGTCGGCTTCACTTCGATTTTACCGGGACGGCCACTCTCATGATATTCCAGAGCAGCCTCTTTTGTGATCTTGACCATAGTGTATTATTATTCGTTATTTGTTGTTATTTCTGAAAATCGCTCGCAAAATTACAAAAATCCTTTGAAATACATTCAGTTTTTTTGTTTTTTTGTAACTTTACTGATGTTTTTGTATGAATATGCATCTGCTATTCTTCAAGACGATATAATAAAAACCCCTCGCTCAATCGAGCGAGGGGATCCAACTTTTACTGATGCTGTTCGCGGAGCAGATCGTTAACCGTCTTAACGGGATTGAAGGTGCCGAGCGGTACTTCAACAAAAACTGTACTCCAGTTGCTCATCGCACCATTCCAAAGGCCTGGCAATTCGAGAGCCTTCAATTCCTTTCCGGCTTTCGACTTGGAAGAAATGAAACCTGTTGTCTTATCGACGAACTCAGGCAGGTTGAATGGCTTGCCCTGATAGTCTTTCACAGCGCAAACGAGGTCTACGGGGTTGAAGTGAGTACCCTGGGTGAACATCTTCATATAAGCCTCATTGTTGGTGTCGATCTGTGAACTCTCGAGGATCTGCAGGCTGACGGTGCCGTCCTGGTTGTAGGTGAGGAACGGGCCACCGCCAGGTTCGCCCACATTCTTCACGACACCACAGACACGCATCGGGCGGTTCAGTTTCGCACGCAGATAGGCGGCATCGGCCTTCTTGCCCTTGGCATCGGTACAGAGGCACTCGCTGACGAACTTGGCAATCTCTTCCAACTGCGAATCCGTAGCGCCCTTGTCCAGCAGACGCAGATACTCAAAAGCCTGCTTCTGCAAAGTGATGAGCACACCGGCAATGACCTGCTTCCACTCAACGGTCTCCGGCTTCAGACGGTCAGGCACCACGTTGTCGATGTTCTTGATAAAGATGACGTCGGCGTTAATTTCGTTGAGGTTCTCAATGAGGGCACCATGTCCACCTGGACGGAATAGCAGCGAACCGTCGTCATTACGGAACGGCGTGTTGTCTGGATTGGCAGCGACAGTATCTGTCGAAGGTTTCTGCTCAGAGAAAGAGATATTATACTTGATGCCATATTTCTTAGCGAAAGAGTCAGCCTTCTCAGCCACCTTGGCCTTGAAGAGTTCCATGTGCTCATGAGAGACGGTGAAGTGAACATGAGCCTCACCATTGCTTGCGGCATAGAGGGCACCTTCCACCAGATGCTCCTCCATCGGCGTGCGAGCACCCTCAGGATACTTGTGGAACAGGAGCAGGCCTTTTGGCAACTGGCCGTAGTTCAGCCCATCTGCCTTGAGCATGTTGGCAGCGACGGCCTTGTATTTCCCTTCAGCAATGAGGGCCTTGATGCCCTTGCCTTCGTTCTTCTGGCAGACGGCGTCGAGGGCCTCATAGAAGGCGAACTTCTCGATGCAGTCGAAATACTTCTTCTCAAAGTCTGTTGTGGGTGCATCGTAGTCAGCATCGACGAAGGCGAACATATTCTTGAACATACGGCTGGCAGCACCAGAGGCGGGCACAAACTTTACAATCTTGTTGCCTGCGGCCTTGTACTGGTTCCAGGTGTCCTCAAACTGCTTGCGTTCATCAGCGTTTGGGGCAATGATGCCACGTCCGATACTTGCAGCGGCTTCCAATTTCAGGAAAGGGAATCCGGTCTTAAACTCATTCAGTTGGTTCTCAATCTGCTCAGGGGTGATACCCTTCTGGGCAATCTGCTTTAAGTCTTTTTCTGATAACATAATTGTGGTATTTAGTTAAAAATATGCTGCAAAGATACATAATTTTTACGATAAATAGTTGTCTATTAGCATTTTTTTGTATCTTTGTGGCGAAAAAGGTGTTAAATGGCAGATTTGTTCTCATTTACCTACGGGCAAAAGAAGGAGATGGCAGTCCAGACGGCAGCCATCCTGACAGACGAGATTGGTCTTGGCGATGATGCTGTGGAGGCCTGCTTACTTGTGCCGGATGTCGACGAGGGTTTGATTACCCCCGACGAGGTGAAGGCGCGTTATGGTGAGTCTGTAGCCCGCATCATCGGCGGCCTGGGGCGCATCCGTCAACTCTATGAGAAGAACCCCGTTGTCGAGAGTGAGAACTTCCGCAATCTGCTTATCTCTTTTGCCGAAGATATGCGGGTGGTGCTAATCATGATTGCCGACCGCGTGAACCTGATGCGACAGATGAAGGCATTCTTGGAGGAATCGGATGATCAGAATCGTCATGACCGAGAGGCCTTCGTCAACGAGGTGTCACAAGAGGCCGCCTATCTCTATGCGCCTCTTGCCCACAAACTGGGACTCTATAAACTGAAGAGCGAACTGGAAGACCTCTCTCTGAAGTATATGGAGCACGATGCCTACTATATGATCCGTGAGAAACTGAATCAGACAAAGGCCTCGCGTGATGCATATATAGAAGCATTCATTCGTCCTGTGGAAGAGAAGGTGAAGGCAGCGGGGATCAAATGCCACATCAAGGGTCGCACCAAGTCGATACACTCCATCTGGGAGAAGATGAAGAAGCAGAAGTGTGGCTTTGAAGGTATCTACGACCTCTTCGCCATCCGCATCATCATCGACTGCCCGGAGGATAAGGAGAAGATGCAGTGCTGGCAGGCTTACTCCATCGTCACAGATATGTATCAACCCAATCCCAAACGCCTACGTGATTGGCTCAGCGTACCTAAGTCAAACGGTTATGAGAGCCTCCACATCACCGTTCTGGGCCCAGATCAGAAGTGGGTGGAGGTGCAGATCCGCACGGAACGTATGGACGAGATCGCCGAGAATGGTGTGGCAGCCCATTGGCGGTATAAGGGCGTCAAAGGGGAGGCTGGTCTCGACGACTGGCTTGCTGGTGTGCGTTCTATGCTGGAACATGCCGACGGTCTGGAAGCGATGGATCAGTTCAAGATGGATCTGTATGAGGATGAGGTTTTTGTCTTCACTCCTCGGGGTGACCTCTTTAAGTTTCCCGTCGGCGCCACAGTTCTAGACTTTGCTTACCATATCCACTCGAAGTTAGGCAACCAATGCACGGGCGGTCGTATCAATGGCCGCGTAGTGAGCATCCGCTATCTGCTGAAGAGCGGCGACCAGGTGGAGATACTGACATCCTCCACGCAGAAGCCCCGTCAGGAGTGGCTTTCGATTGTAAAGACATCTCGCGCCAAGTCGAAGATCCGTCTTGCCCTGAAGGAGACCCAGCAGCGCGACGGTCTCTTTGCCAAGGAGATGCTGGAGCGCAAGTTCAAGAACCGCAAGATAGAGCAGGATGAGTCGGTGATGTTCCATGTCATCCGCAAGATGGGATTCAAGGAGGTCAGCGATTTCTACAAGCAGATTGCCGACGGTCTGATCGATGCCAACGCCGTCGTAGATAAATATATAGAGGTACGCGAGGGTGAGAAGACCATTACAGGCGACAATGTCGCGCGCTCAGCCTCAGAGTTCGAACTCGATGAGTCGAAGATAGGAGGCCTCAGTACACATCTCTCAGACGATGTGCTCGTCATCGACCGAGACCTTAAAGGCCTAGACTACCAGTTGGCCCGCTGCTGCACACCTATCTATGGCGACCCCATCTTCGGTTTTGTCACCATCAGCGGCGGCATCAAGATTCATCGCATGGACTGTCCCAACGCCCCCGAACTGCGCCGCCGTTATGGATATAGGGTGGTGAAGGCCCGTTGGAGCGGCAAAGGCTCGTCTCAGTATTCCATCACCCTCCGTGTGGTGGGCAACGACGATATCGGCATCGTGAACAATCTGACGAGCATCATCTCTAAAGAAGAGAAACTCTTCCTGCGATCTATTAACATTGACTCTCACGACGGTCTGTTCAGCGGCAATCTCGTGGTGATGCTGGAAGACACCTCTCGTCTGGAGGCGCTGCTGAAAAAGTTGCGTACCGTGAAGGGTGTGAAACAAGTGGAACGTATATAACTGAAAACGTAAGAAATAAGATATGAAACGACTAACGATCATGACAATGGCTTTGACGCTGGCAGTGCTTGCGGGTTGCAAGCAGACAGCGGAAGACCGTTATCAGCGTTATCTGGACGAAGTGGCCGATTCGACAACAGCGATTGAGTTCATCACGCCAGAGAAAGACCCTGTGGCACCTCCGACAAATGAAGGTGCTGATCCTTTTGCTGACGACGGCAAGGGTATCTATACGATTCCTGAGATTCCCGAGGAGCGTGAGGTGAATATGAATGCCAATACCTACGAACTTGAAAAGATGATGCAGGGTAGGGAATAGGGGGATGCCTACTCACGATAGAGCCAGGTAAGTGTTTTGTTGATCCATCGGATGCTGAAACGGAACCAGCGGAAAGTGCTCTGTTCTTTACCGCCGAAACGTAGAATAAACTCGCGGAAAGGATTTTTCTGAAAGGGAAGTCCGACGTCCATGAAGCACATGTGTTGAAATCCTTTTTGATAACAGTCCAGCATCGTGTCCCAGATAGTCATCACGTCAGGATGCAGGGTGATGTATGATTTTCTTCTGAACGCCGAATACCAGAGATACGCATTTCCTTCACTGTAAGCGACAGCAGCACAACCAATGACACGCTGACGGTATTTCGTCACAAAGAGTTTACCGTCCTGACTCTCCATCATCTTCTGGAAGAACTGATCGTCGGGGATGTAGCGCTTCGGTTTAAGAAGATTGTGCTTCCGCAGGAGTTTTGAGAAGGCCTTGAAATCTTCTTCCGTCTTCACCTCGTTGGTGGTAACACCTTTTTGACGGGCATTATCGATACGTTTCTGCAATTTCTCGCTAATACGTTCCTCGGGTGCATGACTGTGCAGCGAGTTATGGATACTCATCCAGTGTACAGGGAAGAAATTCTGCTGTTTCAGTTGTTTGTAACCGGTCATCTTCTGACTGAGGTTGCTGACTTCGATATAGAATGTGCGGTTACTCAATACTTTGGTCAGCGTCTCGAGCATCAGGCCGAAGAGCAAGTCGCGCGGATATTGTTCGTCATGATAGTATACGCCCTCACCCAACACGCGGCAGTGAACGAGCAAGGGGAAGAGGAATGTTCGGAAACGGACGATGCCGAGCAAGTGGCTCACCACTTCGTCTTCTTGGTTGGTGACAACCACCATATAGGGTTTCTGACGAGGTGTCTCCCTCATCATCTTAAAGAGTCTCCGGCTGTGGAAGAAATTATCATCTTTCAGTCGGGGCAGGTCTTCGTACTTCCGATAGATAATGGTCTTAAGTCCATTCATATTGCAAAAATAAACAAAAAACGTCACAGAACTCTCAGATTAACACAGATTAATATATATTTCGTGAAAAACTGAGGCCTCTGTGGCTGAAAATGATTAACTTTGCAGCGAAAATCAAAACAAAATCGGATATGACAGCATTCAAAGACCTTGCGCAGCAGCGTCGCAGCCACAGGAAGTTTACAGACGAGGATATTGACGGTGAAGACTTGAAACTCATCTTGCGTGCCGCCCTCATGTCGCCCACCTCTAAAAGTCAGCGCTCCTGGCAGTTCGTCGTCGTCGACGACAAAGTTGACCTTGAGAAACTTGCCGATGCCAAAAACCTCGGCAGCCAGTTCCTCAAGGATGCACCCGTAGCCATTGTCGTACTGGGTGACCCCCTGCAGAATGACTGTTGGGTGGAGGATGGTTCTATCGCCGCCATTTCCATGCAGTATCAGGCAGAAGACCTTGGGTTGGGCTCCTGCTGGATACAGATGCGTGGCCGTGGTCTTGACGATGGCACGCCTGCCGACACCGTCATACGTGGCATCCTCGATATTCCGGAGAATCTCAATTGCCTCTGTATCTTAGCCATCGGCCATTGGACTGATGAACGTAAGCCACAGAGCGAAGACAAACTGAAGTGGGAGAATGTGCATTTGAATAAGTTTTAGTTTATTTTTTACGATTTGCAGATGATATGATAAACTACGATCTGACGAGGATACGTGCAATCATCTTCGATATCGACGGGGTGCTGAGTGCTGAGACCATCACGATGGGCAATGACGGAGTACCCCAGCGGACGGCGAACATCAAGGACGGCTATGCCATTCAGTTGGCGATGAAACTTGGTCTGCGCATTGCCATCATGACGGGTGCCAAGGTCGAAAGCGTGCGTCACCGTTATGAGGGACTGGGTGTGGAAGATATATACATCGCCTGCGCCGTGAAGATAGAGACCTACGACCAGTTTTTGGCCAAGTATGGCTTATCAGACGAAGAGGTGATGTATATGGGCGATGACATACCCGACTTGGAGATTATGCGTCGGGTGGGCTGTCCTGTCTGTCCAAAAGATGCATGCCCTGAGATCAAGGATGTGTCCCTTTATGTCAGCGATTGCAAGGGTGGTTATGGCTGTGGGCGTGACGTTATTGAGCAGACGCTTCGTGCCCAAGGCAAGTGGGTTATGAACGCCAAAGCCTTTGGGTGGTGAATGAGCAGCAAAATGAAATAGTGTGGTGAAAAGATTGATTCTGGCAAGCAATTCTCCTCGCAGACGTGAACTTCTGGGTGGTCTTGGACTTCCATTCGAAGTGCGCGTCCTGCAAGATATCGATGAGTCGTATCCGGAAGACTTGCCTGTGGATCAAGTGGCACTCTATATCTCAGGCAAGAAAGCAGATGCCTATCGGGCCAGTCTCGCCCCAGACGAACTCGTCATTACGGCCGATACCGTTGTCATTGTCGGGGAAGAGATCCTTGGTAAACCCGTCGATGCAGCCGATGCTGCCCGTATGCTCCGTCTTATCAGTGGTCGCACTCATCAGGTCACTACTGGAGTCTGCATGCTCACCACTACCACAGAGCGTCATTTTGCCGTCACGACCGACGTCACCTTCAAACCTCTCTCCGACGATGAGATCCAGTATTATATCACCCACTTCCAGCCCTTCGACAAGGCAGGAGCCTATGGCATTCAAGAGTGGATAGGCTATGTCGGGGTGACATGTCTCAAAGGCAGTTACTACAACGTGATGGGACTCCCTGTGCAACGCATCTACGAAACTCTCCGACAGATGGACTAAACACACATTATTTATATAGACACAATGATACAAAGGATAACATTTCAAACTCGACATAAGGCTTTTATTTTTCTTCTTCAACTCTTCACCATTACCGCTTATGCTCAGAAGCGACAGATGGCTGAGGCAGAGAACTATCTGCTCAGTGGTAAGAACTTCGACAAGGCCGAGCAACTTATGACGACACTTCTGGAGGACTCCGCCAACCAGCAGAATCCCCGCATATATGACCTATGGCTGCAGGCCGTCGAGAAGCAATACGATGCCCTGAACGAAAGGATGTATAAGCATCAGGCTATCGACACCACCCAACTCTTCAACCTCACTCGGCGCATGTTCACCATCGCTGAGCGCCTAGACTCCATCGATATGCTGCCAGACAAGAAGGGTAGGGCGCCCCTCGACTATCGGAAGGATAATTCCCAACGTCTGCTCGGCTATCGGCCGAACCTCTTCTTCGGTGGTGCCAACCATCTGCGGCGGGCTGATTTCCAGGTGGCCTACGACTTCTTTGAGACCTATATTGACTGTGGTCGTCAACCGTTATTTTCCCAATACGATTTGCTCCGCTCTGACCCACGCATGGGTGAGGCTGGCTATTGGGCCACCTACTGTGGTTATCGCATGGGTGATCCTGTACTTATCCTCAGGCATCAGGACCTCGCCCGCCGTGATACTTCCAAACTTGAATACACGCTGCAGTATGTGTCCGAGGCCTGGAACCGTTTAGGTGATGAGCAACGCTATACGGAAATCCTTTGGGAGGGATTTGCTTTCTTCCCACAATCGAACTATTTCTTCCCAAGGCTCATGGATAACTATACGCGTAAGGGTAACTATGAACTTGGACTTACGGTTGCTGATGAAGCCTTGAAGACCGACTCCCTCAATGAACTCTACCTCTTCGCCAAGTCCACGATGCTCCTTAATCTGGGACGCTACGCCGAATGCCTCAAATACAGCGACCGCCTTATAGCCGTCAACGACCAGATGGCCGATGCCTACTATAATGCCGGCACTGCCTGTCTGAACATCGTCCTCAATATGGATCCACGCCGGCATAAGAAGCAGATACGTAAGATGTACCAGAAAGCCCAGCCCTATATGGAGAACTATCGTCGTCTCGCACCTGAAGCGAAAGACAAATGGGGTCCCTCACTTTATCGGATCTATTTCAATCTGAATCTCGGTAAGCAGTTTGATGAGATTGATCGCCTGCTCAAGGGGGGGTAGTTTATAGTTTACAGTTTACAGTTTACGGTTTACAGTTTAGTTTACAGTTTCCAGATGATAGGACTGTAGGCGGATGTTTTTTATGATAATAGTATTTATTACTGTTAATAATCCATAAAAGTAATCACCTGTAAACCTTAAACTGTAAACCATAAACAAAAAATGCTTATCTTTGTGGATTAGAAGTATTATTAGCGTCTAAAACAAAAAGAATTAGTGATTATGGCAGACAATGCACAGTTGATCGCTCAGTGCGAGGCACGGGCAAAAGAATGGCTCTCTCCGGCCTTTGATGAGGAGACACGTAAGGAAGTTCAGGCAATGCTCGACGCAGAGGACAAGACCGCCCTCATCGACGCCTTCTATCAGAACCTTGAGTTTGGTACGGGTGGACTTCGTGGTATTATGGGTGCTGGTACCAACCGCATGAACAAGTACATCGTAGGTATGGCCACACAGGGCTTTGCCAACTATATCCTCAAGGCCTTCCCTGGTCGTAAGGATCTCGCTGTGGTCGTAGGTCACGACTGCCGCAACAACGGACGTATGTTCGCTGAGTCCGTAGCAGCCATCTTCTCCGCCAATGGCATCAAGGCTTATCTCTTTGAGAGCCTTCGCCCGACGCCGGAAATCTCGTTCGCCATCCGCCAGTTGGGAGCACAGGCTGGCGTGAATGTGACTGCTTCACACAACCCTCGTGAGTATAATGGCTACAAGGCTTACTGGGACGACGGAGCCCAGGTGCTTGCTCCCCACGATGTAGGTATCATCGAGGAGGTGAACAAGGTGACCATCGACCAGGTGAAGTTCGAACCCAACTACGACCTTATCGAGATTATCGGTGGAGAGATGGACTGGGACTACCTGCAGGCCGTGAAGGAGGCTATGGTCGATCAGGATGTCATCCTGCGCCAGAAGGACCTCAACATCGTCTATTCGCCGATGCACGGTACGGGTCGTGTGATTGTTCCTGAGGCCCTGCGCTCTTGGGGATTCCAGAACATCCACGTCGTCCGCGAGCAGATGGAGATAGACGGTAACTTCCCGACGGTTGTCAGCCCGAATCCCGAGAATGCCGAGGCTATGACGCTGGGTATGAAACTCGGTACGAAACTGAATGCCGACCTGGTGATTGCTTCTGACCCCGACGCCGACCGTCTGGCCATCGTCTGCCGCAACAATAAGGGCGAGTGGGAGATCCTGAATGGTAACCAGACCTGCATGATGTTCTGCTGGTACATCATCGCCAACAAGAAGAAACTAGGCCAGTTGAAGGGCAATGAGTTCCTCGTGAAGACCATCGTGACCACCGAGGAGATTGCCGAGATTGCCAAGAAGAACGGTGTTGAACTGCGCGACTGCTACACAGGCTTCAAGTGGATTGCCAACGAGATCCGCATCTCTGAGGGCAAGCAGAAGTTTATCGGCGGCGGTGAGGAGTCGTTCGGATTCCTGCCGTTTGATAAGGTGCGCGATAAGGACTCCCCTGCGTCCATCTGTCTGATCTGCGAGATTGCAGCCTGGGCCAAGGACAACGGCATGACCCTCTACGACCTGCTGATGAATATCTACGCTGAGTACGGCTTCTCGAAGGAGGTGACCATCAACGTGGTGAAGCCCGGCAAGAGCGGCGCCGATGAGATCAAGCAGATGATGGTAGACTTCCGCAACAACCCGCCGAAGGAACTGGGTGGCGCGAAGGTATGCCTCTGGAAGGACTATCAGACACTGGAGGCTACGAAGGCCGACGGCTCTAAGGAGAAGATCAACATGCCGACCACCTCAAACGTGCTCCAGTGGTTCTGCGAGGACGGCACGAAGGTCTCCGTACGTCCCTCAGGCACAGAGCCTAAGATCAAGTTCTATTGCGAGGTGAAGGACAGCACCTTCAAGTGTGCCGGCTGCTATGAGCGCTGCACCAACGCTGCCCTGGAGAAGATCGAGGGCATCAAGAAGAGCCTCAACCTTTAAGACTTCCCTGTATCAGTAAAAAAGAGTTCCCTGCCGGTCCGACAGGGAACTTTATTGTATTATTTGCGAGGCATCAGAACAAGTTGCTATCGTCTCTCCGGCCGGTCAGATGCGTCATCCGTCTCGGCAGAGCGGAGGATGATGCTGGTGGCGCCGATGGTGAATAGGGTACCGTCGGAAATGATGCGACGCTCACGAGGGGTGAGTTCGACATTGTCGACGAAAGTACCTGTATTGCTGTTGTTGTCTTTCAGGGTGTATTTAAGTCGGCCCCGTTTGTCGCGGCTGACGGTGATAGTGCAGTGGTTCAGGTCTACGCTGGGGTCGACGGTCTCGAAGGGTGTGCTGATGGGGTTGCCCTTCTGGTGGCGTCCGATGACGTTGTCGCCCATACGGAGCGGGATGACCTGCTTGTAGTGGAACATGTTCTCGATGACGACGATGGAGCCGCAGCCCTCTTCGTTGGCCTTCTCATCAGGATGCTCATCCTTCTGCCTGTCGTGCAACTTGCTCACACCTATGCGTATGGCAAACTGCTTACCGCAGTCTGGACACTGGAACACGAGCGACTGCCCGTCGACGTATTGAGTTTCGTCGAAGGTGATGAAATTCTCGCATTTGGGACAACGGACACGTTTCATTTTTCTGGTTTACAGTTTACGGTTTACAGTTTACAGATGATTGCCTTTGGAGGCGGTCAGAGTGACATCACCCATGCCTCAGCGGTTTCGGATTGGCGATGGAAACGGCGGAGGTCGTTGTAGGCGTCGTTCTCAGAGGCGTAATGACCGTAGATGACGCGGCGGATGTTGTTGCGCTCGAAAATCTCTGCCTGGTCGTAGCCCTGTTTCTGGAGGCGCTCGATGAAGGCGTTGGCATTGCGCATGGAAACGTAACTGGCGAGCACGATGCAGAATTGTTTTTGTGGAGTGTGGAGTGTGGAGTGTGGAGTGAGATTACCGTTTGTACTTGTTACAACAGCAGAGTCTGCCACCGATTTATCTTGTAAGTCTGCCACCGATTTATCTTGTATGTCTGCCTTCTGAGTATTCTCACTCCTCGGCCCACGCTCATCACTCCTCGATATGGAAATCTTGCTGGCATTAGTGTCCTTCTCGGTCATCATGCCGAAGAACAGGCCGTTGTTGATATTGCTGATGGTACGTGTCATCATCTCTGTCTTGCCTGTGGGCAGTACGAGGATGAAGGCCGCCAGCAGGATGGCAGCAATGGCCACCGTGTTGCGAATCCAGGTGTATTTGATGCGGACGACGTCATTCTCCTCTGATTCGTCCAGATCATCGGCATCCTGTTCCGTTTCAGGTGTTAGACTGCTCATGTCGACGATGCGCGCATGGGTGGCCTCATCCTTTGCCGTTGCTGGGACGTCGGTGGGCTGTGACTGTACGTCGAGACGGGCCATCTCCACCGAACTGAGTCCGTAGAGGGTAGGGGTGAGGATGCCGGCCTCACATGGGGTGAAGACGTAATTGCCGTCTTCGTTGAGTGCCAGTATGCCGATGTCGTTAAGTTCGTAGGAGCCTTCGTTCTGGAGATGCTGCTTCAGTTCCTCCACCTCGCCCTCAATGCGCTGGAGGGCCACAGGGTAACTGATGTCGTAGGCCTCGATATAGGACTGAACCAGGAGCGAGTCATTGATGGTGAGTTGGGGATTGAAGCCCAATGTACGAAGTGGCGGGAGGAACAATTGCTCCTGTTCTTCATACCGCGCCTCGATGTTGTGCGCCACAAAACCGCCCAGATTAGGCACAATGACGCAGTCGTTGCTCAGTAAAAGTATCTCAATATGTCGTTCAAGTTCAATCACGTGTGCAAAATTACGGCATTTTTTCCATATAAACAAATAAAAGAAACTTAAAATTACCATTAAATGATTTTTTTGCCGTATCTTTGCACAAAATTTCTAGATTATGGAATATAAAGAGACCAAAATCAAGGGCGTTTTCATCATCGAGCCCAAGGTGTTTCAAGATGCACGCGGCTATTTCATGGAGGCCTGGAAGCAGGCAGAGTTTGACGAGCATGTAGGTCGGACGGTATTCATCCAGGATAACGAATCGAAATCGTCGTACGGTGTCTTACGCGGCCTTCATTATCAGAAAGGTGGTGCCTCGCAGGCCAAACTTGTGCGCGTGATCAAGGGCAAGGTGCTCGATGTGGCTGTGGATATCCGCAAGTCGAGTCCGACGTTTGGTCAGCATGTGATGGTGGAACTGAGCGAGGAGAACAAACGCCAGTTCTTCATCCCCCGTGGGTTCGCTCATGGATTTCTGGTGCTCAGCCAAGAGGCCATCTTCACCTATAAGGTGGATAATCCCTATGCACCTCAGTGCGATGCCGGTATCCGTTGGAACGATCCCGATCTAGGTATCGAGTGGCCTATCGATCCTGCAGAGGTGCTGACAAGCGAGAAGGACTTGAAGCAACCCTTGCTGAAAGATGCGGAAGTGTTTGAATAGGATATGAATATAGCGATAGTAGGAACAGGATATGTAGGACTGGTATCAGGAACGTGTTTCGCTGATACAGGTGCAATTGTCACTTGCGTCGACGTCGACGCTGCCAAGATAGAACGGCTTCAGAATGGGCAGATTCCCATCTATGAGCCTGGCCTCGACGAACTGGTGAAGAAGAATGTGGCTGCTGGTCGACTGAAGTTTACCACCAATCTCGCCTCAGTGCTCGACGATGTGCAGATTGTGTTCTCGGCTGTAGGTACACCGCCCGACGAGGACGGGTCGGCTGATCTGAAATACGTGTTGCAGGTGGCCCGTACCATCGGACAGCACCTGAACCACTATGTGGTGGTGGTCACGAAGTCGACAGTGCCTGTGGGTACAGCCAAGAAGGTACGCAAGGCCATTGAGGAAGAATTGGAGAAGCGTGGTGTAAACATTGAGTTCGATGTGGCATCGAACCCAGAGTTCCTGAAGGAGGGTAACGCCATCAAGGACTTTATGTCGCCCGACCGTGTGGTGGTGGGTGTGGAGAGCGAGCACGCCAAGAAGGTGCTGACTAAACTCTACAAACCCTTCCTGATTAATAACTTCCGTGTGATCTTCATGGATATCCCTTCGGCCGAGATGACGAAGTATGCCGCCAACTCGATGCTTGCCACACGTATCTCATTTATGAACGATATCGCCAACCTATGTGAGCGCGTGGGCGCGGATGTTAATATGGTACGAGCGGGAATAGGTTCTGATACCCGTATCGGACGAAAGTTTCTCTATGCAGGCTGTGGCTATGGCGGTTCGTGTTTCCCCAAAGATGTGAAGGCACTCATCAAGACTGCCGACCAGAACGGCTACTCGATGGAGGTGCTCAAGGCTGTAGAGCGCGTGAATGAGCGTCAGAAGAGTGTGCTGTTCGAAAAACTGGTGAAATCGTTTGGCAGCGTGGAAGCCTTGAAGGGTAAAACCATCGCCATGTGGGGGCTGTCGTTCAAGCCTGAGACTGACGATATGCGTGAGTCGACGGCCCTCGTGATGATTGAGAAACTGTTGGCTGCTGGATGCCAGTTGCGTGTCTACGACCCTATCGCTATGGAGGAGTGTAAGCGTAGAATCGGAGATACGGTGACCTATTGTCGGGATATGTACGACGCTGTGCTTGATGCTGATGCCCTGCTGTTGCTCACAGAGTGGAAGGAGTTCCGTCTGCCAGGCTGGGGTGTCATCAAGAAGGCGATGAAGCGTCCGCTGGTCATCGATGGTCGTAATATCTTTGATATTGAGGAACTGGAAGAGAATGCATTTGAATATCACTGCATCGGAAAATAGTTGATAGATGATGAGGCTTGGTGTTATAGTGGTGGCAATCGTGCTGTTGTCTGGTTGTTCTGGATGTCAGTCGTCAGAGGAGCAATCAACACAGGAGAACCTCGAAGCAAAGTCGCTTTTGCAGGGCGTGTGGGTTGATGCTGAGACAGAAGACCTCACGTTCCGCGTGGCGGGCGATACGATCTTCTATGCTGATACCACCAGTATGCCAGCCTATTTCAAGATTGTCGGCGACTCACTTGTACTCTCTTCCGGCACTACTTACGCCATTGAACAGCATACTGCCCATATTTTCAGTTTCCGTAATCAGAACGGCGATCTGGTGAAACTCGTCAAGAGCGACGAAGCAGAAGCCGTCTCCGACTTCACGCATGTTCGCCCGTCGGTGATGACCTATACCCATCAAGTGAAGAAGGATTCTGTGGTGAATTTCGGAGGCGAGCGCTATCACTGGTATATTGCTATCAATCCCACGCGGTTCAAAGTAACGCATCATACATTCAATGAGGACGGCATGGAGGTGGAGAATGTGTATTACGACAATATCATGCACATCAGCGTATATCGTGGCGGTAATTGTATCTATTCCAAAGACTTCCGCAAGCAACAGTATGAGAAGTTGGTACCCGTCAACTTCCTGAATGAGGCCGTGCTGGCCAATATGGAGTATAGTAGTGCTGATGCGGCTGGGCTCCATTTCAACGCTACACTCTGTATACCAGACGGTGCCAGTTGTTATCTGGTCGAGACCCTTATCTCTTATAAGGGTCAGATGACGATGAAACTCTTAGAGTATTAGGATTCCTCTATCCACGCATCAAGCAGCATGCGCGCGATGGACAGTTTCTCGGGGATGGTCGGAAGATGATCCTTGCGGAACCATCCACCTTTGGCAATCTCTGAGCGCTGCAGATGGATATCGCCGCTGACGTAGTCGGCATTGAACCCGACCATCAGACCGCACGGGTAGGGCCAAGGCTGACTGCCGAAATAACGGATGTTGGTGATGGTGACCCCCGTCTCCTCCAGTGCTTCACGGGCAACGGCTTCCTCGAGCGTCTCGCCCGTCTCGACGAAGCCAGCCACCAGGCCGTAGAAATCCGTACGGAAGTTCTTGGCTCTCACAAGCAGCACTTCGTCACCCCGATGGATGAGTACAATGACGGCTGTGGCTAATTGTGGCCAAATCTCCTTTCCGCACTCTGTGCATTTCTTGGATATCTCGGTATCCATGCGCATGGGGGCTCCGCAGACACCACAGTATTTCGTGTTCTTGTCCCAGTAGAGTAGTTCCTGACATTTGCCTGCCTTCAGGTATAGCGGCTTCTCCAGTTTGTAGAAACTCTGTCTCAGACCGACCATTTCATACTGACTGCTGTCGGTGACAGGACTGTCGATGCGATAGGCTCTGACTTCTGTGCCATCGTCCATCGGTGAAATGGTCATCATGTTGGTCCAGGGTCTTGTCTCTGTGGGCGGTTCGTCACACAACGGAATCGTGTAGGTGCCATCGGGACGTTTTTCCAGAAGCAGGTCTTCCTGGCAGAATACGAAATAGTATCTCATTTTCCAAACAACAGTTTACGGTCGCGTTCGATAGCCGGTTGAGCCCAAGCCTCAGGTACGAACTTCCAGTTTGTAGTGGCTTTGGGATTGACAGTTTTCTGACGTTCGATTTCCTCCATGAGATAGTGGCGCTGATCGAGTTCGCTGCAGTAAAGCACTCGGCTGGACAACGAATCCTTCGGAATGCCAGCACCGTGTGTGAGCAACTCTCCACCACCGTTGGCGCGATAACTGTTCATGGCGACTTTGTACCACTTCTTCTCGTCAAAGGGCGTTCCGTCAGACATCTGCAGAATGCGCACTTTTTCACCGTCGGGCTTGGTCACGTCGACCTCATAATCGATACCGCAGGCAGAATCGAAATTGAAGGTGTAGTATTTGAATCCGGTCCGCTGTTGGTCTTCTTTCGTCTGTTCGTTGAGCAGAAGGATATGGTCATCGGGTGATTTCATCTGATTGGTCCACATGTCGTAACTCATCTCAAGATGCTTGCGTATCTCCTCGCCAGTCATACGGAGTACCAGTAGCAGATTCTCGAAGCGGTAGAGTTTGAACATATCGGCTACGGTGACTTCGCCTTCCTTGATGACCGCATTGAAAGACAACGGGGCGGCGATGCTGATGTCAGCCCCGGTGATTTGTAATTGCAAATTGTGGATAAGGTCGGTGAAAGCCGAGTTGCCAAAGAAACTGTCGCGGGTGTAGATCGAGGCGCCGAAGGTTCCGATTTTGCGGCCCACATAGGCCTTTGCACCATCAATCTGTGGCTGGAAATGACGTATCATCTCTTCATCGATTTCTTCGTCGAGTACGCTCACAATCTTACCCTTGATATCTTTTTTTACCAGGTGGCCCTTCTCGTAAGTCAGTTCAATCTCTGCCTCAGCAATGTTCTTGACGTAACACGAAGGGTCGATGATCAGCACCTGACGGCCTTCTTTGTCGGTAATCCATTCGTTGTGTACCTGATGGTCATGTCCGAAGAATATGATGTCGAAGCCTGGTACCTCACGTGCAACGGCAGCAGTGGCGTTCTCCTCGTAATCATCAGTGACGATGCCGCCGTCTTTGCCGGAATGGAACAAGCCGAAGATCAGGTCGGGACGCTCTACTTCCTTGACATATTTCATCCATTTGCGCGCGCAAGCGGTCATCTCCTCAAACTCCAGCCCCTTCCACACGTTTTCTGTCAGCCAGTTAGGAATAGCAGGGGTGAGCATGCCGATGATGCAGATTTTCACACCGTCAACATAGTGGACAGAGTAGGGCTGTAGGCCGTTGTAGATGTTCTTGGGATGGGCAGTGCCGTCAGAACCGGCTTTCACGATGTTTGCGCCAAGGAGTGGGCATCGCACTTCCCGAATCCATTTGTCGTAGACCTTATGCCCAGGCTCTATGTCGTGATTGCCAACGGTTTCGGCATCATACTGCATATAGTTGATGACAGAGGCAGCGAGGTTCTCATTGGTGGGCATCACGTAGTTCGACCAATAGACGCAGGGTTGTCCTTGAAGGATGTCGCCATTGTCGATGAGGAGAAGGTTCTCGCCATAGGTCGCGCGTTCCTTCTTAATATATGAATTAGCACGGGAGAGGGTTCCCTTGAGGGGTTTCTTCTCCATGAAGTCGTATGGGAAGAAATGCCCGTGTACGTCGCTGGTCTCAATGACCTTCATGCGAACGGTTTTTGATGTCTGTCCTAATGCTGGGAGCATGAAAGAAACTGTAAGGGTAAAGGCTATCAATGTAATTTTGTTCATTTGTACGTCAATTTTTCTGCAAAAATACGAATAATTATCTAATAAACCAAGAGTTTGCCTGTAATTAGGCACACTTTTTGCAGTTTTTTAGGTAAAAGAACTAATAAAAAGTATAGGAGGAATAATTATGGCATTTATTGATTATTACAAGATTCTGGGCGTTGATAAGACGATAGCGCAGAAGGATGTGAAGAAGGCATATCTGAAACGGGCTAAACAGTTCCATCCAGATTTGCATCCTGACGACCCGAAGGCACAGGCGAAGTTTCAGGCTTTGCAGGAGGCGTATGATGTGATTGGTGACCCTGAAAAGCGAAAGAAATATGACCAATATGGAGAACAGTGGAAACAGGCTGAAGCCTTCAACGCCAACGGCTTTGGTGGTGATGCATGTGGCGGCAACCCCTTCGGCGGCTTCGATTTCTCACAGTTCACTTCTGGTTCAGGCGGTGGATTCAGCGATTTCTTCGAGAGCCTCTTTGGCAGGAAAGGTCGTCAGGGTGGGGGCTTTGGAGGTTTCCAGGGTTTTAACTCAGGGGGCTCCGGTTTTGGTCATCAGGCACGTACTCACTCTGGTGAGATGAACGCCAACGTGACCATCGACCTCTATACGGCTCTGTTGGGTGGTGAGGTGATGCTTTCGCTGAACAATGGTCAGAAAGTGAAGATGAAGATCAAACCTGAGACACAGCCGGGTACAAAAGTACGTCTCCGTGGCAAGGGATATGACCGCGGAGACGGGACTTTCGGTGATCTGATTATCACCTATCAGGTGAAACTGCCTACGAACCTGTCGGAGCGGCAGAAGTCGCTGCTCCAGCAGATGCGCGTCAGTTAGTAGAATATCGTTGTGAGGATGTAGGCTACAATCGTTGAGGTGAACACACAGATAAGGCCTGGCATCATGAACGAGTGGTTCAGCAGGTATTTGCCGATGACGGTCGTACCAGAACGGTCGAAGTTCACTGTGGCGATATCTGAGGGGTAGTTCGGGATGAAGAAATAGCCGTATACTGAAGGCAGCACACCCAACAGCACGGGTCCGGCAATACCCAGTTGATAAGCCAGCGGCAACATGGCCACCACCACAGCACCCTGAGAGTTGATAAGTACGGATACCAGGAAGAACACGAAGGCAATCGACCAAGGGTACTCCTTCACGATGTCGGCGAGCATGGCCTGCATCTCACTCATGTAATTAGAGAAATAGGTGTCAGCGAGCCAGGCGATACCATAGATGGCGACGACGGCAACCATACCTGACTGCCACACAGGACCGGAAACGGCTTTCTTTGGTGCAGCCTTACAGAAGATGATCATGAGGGCAGCGGCCGTAATCATCACAATCTGGATGACAATGTTCATGGCCAGCGGCTTGCTGAACCACTCTGTCATTCCTGCCATATGCACTTTTGCTTTCACCAGTTGATCGGCTGTCAGCGACATATTCTCATTGATGGTCAATGGACTGCTACCCTTTATGGCGCGTAGTGTGTCGTATGACGGCAGCGCATTCTGGAAGATAGCGAAGAACACGATGACGACGAGGGCACCGAGGAAGATAAACACGGCATTCTTGGCAGACTGCGGGATTTCTTTATCCAGAGTCGTAGCACCGCTGCCATAGATGTATTCCCGTTGTGCTGGGTCGGCAATCTTCTTCTGGAACTCAGGATCCTTGTCAAGGTCTAGACCACGATGATAGGAAGCAGCAGCAGCGGCCATTAGTCCACAGAGGCAGGCAGGGATGGAAATCATCAGCACGCCAGGAATCGTGATGTCGAAATTGTTGGCATTAGAAATAGATACGAAAGCCACTACGGCAGCAGCGATAGGTGAACAAGTGATGCCTACCTGCGATGCGATAGAGGCTACGCCGCAAGGCCGCTCCGGCCTTATGCCTTTCTTTAATGCAATGTCGCAAATAATTGGCATCAAGGTATATACGACATGTCCCGTACCAGCAAGTACTGTCAAGAAGAATGTAGTGATTGGTGCCAGGAAGGTGATGCGGTCCGGATGCTTGCGCAACAACTTTTCTGCCATCTGAATCAGCCAATCCATACCACCAGAGGCCTGCATGATGCCAGCGCAGGTCACAGCAGCGATGATGATGTAGATGACGTCTGTTGGAGGGGTTCCTGGCTTTAAGCCGAATCCAAACACGAGTAGGGCCAATCCGATACCGGAAATGGCACCAAGGGCAAGTGAGCCGTATCGCGAACCTACCCACAACGCTCCCAACACAATGCAGAGCTGAAGAATCATTAATACCATACAGTTAAAATATTATTAGTTATTGAGATTGTCTAATATGTTGCAAAGGTAGTTATTTTTTTCGAAAGAACAAACTTTTAAAGTAAAAATCTTAAAATTATTTATTTCTTTTGTCAGGTCAGATAATTTGCTTACCTTTGCACGCTAAAAGAGAAAAGATATAAAAAGCAATATAAAATGGCTAAAAGATTTGCCGAACATAACGGCCTGGACCTGACAAAGGTGAATGACGACATCCTCGGGATGTGGAGAGAGAAGAATGTGTTCTGGCGCTCGGTGGAAGAGCGTGAGGGCTGTCCGCAGTTTGTATTCTTCGAAGGACCTCCTTCTGCTAATGGACATCCTGGTATCCACCACGTGCTAGCGCGTACGATTAAGGATACTTTTAACCGCTACAAGACGATGAAGGGCTTCCAGGTGAAGCGCAAGGCCGGATGGGATACTCATGGACTGCCCGTAGAACTGGGTGTGGAGAAAGAACTGGGCATCACCAAGGCTGATATCGACAACAAGGCTTCCGATAAGTACATCTCGACAGAGGACTACAACAAGAAATGTCGCGAGAACGTGATGATGTATACCCAGGAGTGGAGAGACCTCACCGAGAAGATGGGCTACTTTGTCGATCTTGATAATCCGTACATCACCTATGACAACAAATATATCGAGACGTTGTGGTGGTTGCTCCAGCAGTTCTATAAAAAAGGATTGCTTTATAAGGGCTACACCATCCAGCCATATTCTCCTGCCGCAGGCACAGGACTCAGTTCACACGAACTGAACCAGCCCGGCTGCTATCGGGATGTGAAGGATACGACGGTGACGGCCCTCTTTAAGGCTCTGAATCCGAAAGACGAATGGACGAAGTGGGGTACACCTTATTTCGTAGCCTGGACGACGACCCCTTGGACATTACCCTCCAATACGGCCCTCTGTGTAGGTCCGAAGATCGACTATGTGGCTGTGGAGACCTACAATGCCTACAATGGCGAGAAGATCACCATTATTCTCGCAGAAAGTCGTCTGAACGCATACCTCGCTCCTGAAGGTAACATCACCGATGGTGAGGAAATGCCCGAATACAACAAGGGAGAGAAGTTCGTGCCTTATCATATTGTAGGCCGTTACACGGGTGAAGAACTCGTCGGTCTGAAATATCAGCAACTCATGCCTTGGGTAAAGCCTTCAGCCAAACTCGACGCCAATGCTGCTGACTATGTGAAGGCGTATGCAGAAGCCCATCCAGAGAAAGTGTTTGCCAGCGAGAATGGCAAAGACAAGTTCGTCGAGATGGAGAGCGAGGCCTTCCGCGTGATTCCTGGTGACTATGTGACCACAGAGGACGGCGCCGGTATCGTGCATATCGCACCTACGTTTGGTGCCGACGACGCCAAGGTGGCTAAGGATGCCCATATCCCGAGCCTCTTCCTTATAAATAAAAGAGGTGAGACGCGTCCGATGGTAGACCTGCAGGGTAAGTACTACGTGATGGACGAACTCGACGATAACTTCATCGCGAAGTGTGTTAACAAGGAGGGCTATGCCCATCATGCAGGCGACTATGTGAAGAATGCGTATGCCCCAGAGTTCAACCAGAATGGTAAGTACGACGAGCAGGCTGCCTCGAAGGCTGAGGACCTGAATATTGTCATCTGTATGGAGATGAAACAGGAGGGTACCGCGCTGAAGATAGAGAAGCACGTACACAACTACCCACATTGCTGGCGTACAGACAAACCTGTGCTCTACTATCCCCTCGACTCTTGGTTCATTAAGAGTACGGCCAAGAAGGACCGTATGTTCGAACTCAACAAGACCATCAACTGGCAACCCGAGAGCACAGGTACAGGCCGCTTCGGCAACTGGCTGGAGAACCTGAACGACTGGAACCTCTCCCGTTCCCGTTTCTGGGGTACGCCGCTTCCCATCTGGCGGGACGAGGATGGCAAGGAAATCTGCATTGGCTCTGTCGAGGAACTCTACAACGAGATCGAGAAATCTGTCATTGCAGGCTTTATGAAGAGCAACCCGCTGAAGGACAAGGGCTTCGTGCCTGGAGATATGTCGAAGGAGAACTACGACCGGATCGACCTTCACCGTCCTTATGTGGACGACATTGTGCTTGTCAGCGAGAGTGGTAAGCCCATGAAGCGCGAGAGCGACCTGATCGATGTGTGGTTCGACTCAGGTTCTATGCCTTACGCTCAGATTCACTATCCGTTTGAGAATAAAGACCTCATCGATAAGGGTATCGCCTTCCCATGTGATTTCATCAACGAGGGTGTAGACCAGACTCGTGGTTGGTTCTTCACACTTCACGCCATTGCGACGATGATCTTCGACTCGGTGGCCTTCAAGAATGTGATTTCTTCAGGCCTTGTGCTCGATGCCAAAGGCAATAAGATGTCGAAGCATGTGGGTAATGTGGTGAATCCTTTCGATATGATTGGCAAGTTCGGTTCTGATGCCGTCCGTCTGTATATGATGACCAACTCCGAGCCTTGGGACAACCTGAAGTTCGACCCGGAGGGCGTCGACGAGGTGCGTCGTAAGTTCTTTGGTACGTTATATAACACCTATAGTTTCTTCGCACTCTATGCCAATGTAGACGGGTTCGACCCGAAGTCCTCACAGGTGCCCTTCGCAGAGCGCCCGGAGATTGACCGCTGGATCCTCTCCTGCCTGAACACCCTCATCAAAGGCGTAGAGAAAGAACTTGACGGCTTCGATCCGACCCGCGCTGGCCGACTCATTGACGCCTTCGTCAACGACGACCTCTCCAACTGGTATGTCCGTTTGAACCGAAAGCGTTTCTGGGGTAAGGAAATGAGTGCCGACAAACTGAGTGCTTATCAGACCCTTTACACCTGTCTGATGACCATTTCCAAACTCCTCGCGCCGTTTGCGCCATTCTATGCCGACCAACTCTATAAGGACTTAGGCGGAGAACTCGACTCTGTCCATCTCGACCAATTCCCTGTGGCAGATGATTCTCAGGTCAACAAAGACCTTGAAGCCCGCATGGAGATGGCCCAGAAGATTACGTCGATGGTTCTGGCGCTGCGCCGTAAGGTGAACATCAAGGTGCGTCAGCCGCTGCAGGCCATCATGATTCCTGCCGTCGATGCTGAGCAGCAGAAGCATATCGAGGCCGTTAAGGACCTGATCATGAACGAGGTGAATGTGAAGGAACTCCGTTTCGTCGAGGGTGCTGGCGTGCTGGTGAAGAAAGTGAAGTGCAACTTCCGTACGATGGGCAAGAAGTTTGGCAAACTCATGAAGGGTGTTGCCGCTACGATGGACCAACTCTCGCAGGAGCAGATTGCCGCATTGGAGAAAGACGGCACCATCGGTATCGAGGTTGAAGGACAGGCGCTGACTGTCGAGGCTGCTGATGTGGAGATCTTCTCTGAGGATATTCCCGGCTGGCTGGTGGCTAACGAAGGCAACCTGACTGTAGCCCTTGAGGTGGAACTGACTGAAGAGTTGAAGAACGAGGGTATGGCCCGCGAACTCATCAACCGTATTCAGAACATCCGAAAGGAGAGTGGGCTCGAGATCACAGACCGCATTGTGGTGACACTCAGTCCGAATGCCGATGTACAGAAGGCCGTAGACAGTTTCGCTGACTACATCCAGACACAGGTCTTGGCAGATGCCATCCGCCTGGAAACCAATGACGGTCAGCAAGTTGACTTCGACGACTTCACGTTGAACATTAAGGTTGTAAAATCATAAATATTATATAGTAATTACTTAACATCTCAATCATTATGGCAGAGAAAACACGCTACACTGATGAAGAACTGGAAGAGTTCCGTCAGATTATTAACGAGAAGATGGCTTTGGCCAAGCGCGATTATGAGCAGATGATGCGCGTGCTGACAAACCAAGACTCCAACGACGTCGACGACACTTCTCCCACCTACAAGGCTTTGGAGGAGGGTAGTGCCACCCAGTCAAAGGAGGAGTTGATTACTATGGCTGCTCGCCAGCAGAAGTTCATTCAGGGTTTGAAGGCAGCCTTAGTGCGCATAGAAAACAAGACCTATGGTATCGACCGTATCACGGGCAAACTGATTCCCAAGGAGCGTCTTCGTGCAGTCCCGCATGCTACGCTGAGTGTGGAATCGAAGATGATGCAGAACAAGAAGTGAGACAGTCGGGACCTATACTGACCAAGGGCAGGATGGCGGTACTTGTAGTATTCGCCGTCCTCTTGATAGACCAGGCCATCAAGATCTGGGTGAAGACATCTATGACCTTGCATGAGAGTATCCATGTGACAGACTGGTTTTACATCACCTTCATCGAGAACAACGGAATGGCCTTCGGCATGCAACTTGGCAGCAAGATCATCCTGTCTCTCTTCCGTGTGATTGCCATTTCTGCCTTGGGTTACTACATCTGGCTGGAAGTGAAGCGTCAGGCAAAGACGGGTTATATCGTCTGTCTGTCGTTTATCTTGGCTGGTGCAGCGGGCAACCTCATCGACTGTATGTTCTATGGCCTTGTGTTCAATGCCTCATCGCCCTATTATCTGTCTTACTTCGTACCCTTCGGCACGGGCTATGCTCCCTTCCTGATGGGAAAGGTGGTCGACATGTTCTACTTCCCGCTGATAGAGACGGAGTGGCCCCTGTGGATGCCTTTCGTGGGAGGCGAGCACTTCGTGTTCTTCAGTCCGGTGTTCAACTTCGCCGACTCGTGCATCAGCGTGAGTGTCGTGTGGCTGCTGCTGTTCTATCGCGAGGCGATCAGCAAGATGTCGCTTGGTAAGAGTGTCGTGCAACAGGAAGACCAATCAGACCAGGAGAAATGAGACGTCGGGGCTTACATCTGGTCATCGTTGCGGCAGCCGTGATGGTATTCTTGTCTGCCTGTAAGCCACAGGTACCGCCAGAGTATCTTCAGCCCGACGAGATGGAAGACCTGATGTACGATTACTACGTCTCCCAAGGTATCAGCAACAGCCGTGCCGGTACCACAGACTATGACCGTCGTTATAATATGCAGACGGTTCTCAAGAAATACGGTCTGACGAACGACGACTTTGATTCCACGCTGGTATACTACTATAACCACATGGAACTGATGAACGAGATTTATTCGCGTATCCAGAAGCGTTTGGGCGACGAGGCCATCCTGCTGGGAGCCTCGGAGGGTGAAGTCGAGCGCTTTACCACGCAGTCTGTTTCTGGCGACACCACTGATGTGTGGGAAGGCAAGCGGCAACTCACGCTGATGCCCATACCGCCTTATCATATCGTGCAGTTCTCGCAGAAGGCTGACACCTCTTTCTATAAGGGCGACAGTTTCCTGCTTACGTTCGGCTCCCGGTTCCTTGCCCAGAGTGGCTCCAGAAACGGTACCGCCTATCTCTCCGTGACTTATGAGAACGACAGTGTGGTGACCGCCTCTATACCCATCAATATCACAGGCGGCTCTACACTCCGTATGCCTGCCTGCAATCTGAAGGCCAAGCGTCTGGAAGGCTTTTTCTATATGTCGCGCCGCGATGTGACCGACAACGAGAGCGAGGTCTGCATCCTGTTGCTCAACCATATCCAGTTGATGCGTTTCCACCACAAGGAGACTGCTGAAGAGAAAAACGAGCCGCAGACGCCGGTGGCTGTGCCTGAGAAGGAAGATTCGACAACGACAGACTCTCTCAAACCGCGTGCACGCCGTCTGGGTGAACGTCCGATGATACAACCTAAGTCCAATAATTAAAACTAAAGACAATGAAGCATTTGAAATTCCGGTTATCACTGATGAACTTCCTGGAGTTTGCCGTCTGGGGAGCCTATCTCACCTGTATGGGCAACTATCTTGGAGTAGCCGGACTCGGCGACAAGATCTCCTGGTTCTACGCCATTCAGGGTATCGTGAGTATTTTTATGCCTACCCTGATGGGTGTTGTTGCTGACAAGTATATCCAGCCTCAGCGCCTGCTGGGCCTGTGCCATCTGCTGGCAGGCGGTTTCATGCTGGGCTGTTGGTGGCTGGGCAGTCAGAGTGGCTTCGGACAGGAACTGCCCGACAAGTCGCTCTTCATCGCGCTCTATACGTTGAGCGTGGCCTTCTATATGCCTACGATTGCACTCGCCAACACCACTGCATTCTCTATTTTGAAGAAAAACGGCCTCGACACCGTTAAGGATTTCCCGCCTATCCGTGTGCTTGGCACCGTGGGATTCATCCTCACCATGTGGTTTGTGAACTGTGCTGTATGGGAAGACGGCAGTTTTGCCCTTACCTTGGCCGACAACGCTCATAAGTTCCAGTATACTTATATGCAGTTCTTCGTATCGGGATTGCTGAGCATGGTGCTCTTCCTCTATTGCCTCACATTGCCTGAGTGTAAGATCGAGAAGAAGGAACAGCAGGTATCGCTGGCAGAAACGCTCGGATTCAACGCCTTTAAGTTGTTCAAGCGCCGCCAGATGGCCTTGTTCTTCATCTTCTCAGCCCTGCTGGGCATGTGTCTGCAGGTCACCAACGGCTATGCCGGCCCCTTCATCACCAGTTTCAAGGGTAGTGCCGACGCTGCCGTCGCCTCTTCGTTTGCTGCCAACAATGCCACGCTGCTGACGAGTATCTCTCAGATCAGCGAGGCGCTCTGCATCCTGATGATCCCCTTCTTCCTGAAGCGTTATGGCATCAAGGTGGTGATGCTCATGTCGATGTTTGCCTGGGTGTTCCGCTTCGGCTTCTTCGGCATTGGCAATCCTGCTATGCCTGGGGTGATCATGTTCATCCTCTCGTGCATCGTCTACGGTGTGGCCTTCGACTTCTTCAATGTCTCGGGTGGCATCTTCGTCGACCAGGAGTGCGAATCGTCTGTCAAGGCTTCGGCCCAGGGACTGTTCATGATGATGACCAATGGCGTCGGCGCTACTGTGGGCACGCTGGTAGCGGGAGAGATTGTGAACTATTATTGCCAATGGAATAATGGCTATCTGCTGGGCGACTGGACGACCTGCTGGTTCATCTTTGCCACCTTTGCTCTGGTGGTAGGTGTGTCGTTTGCCCTCGTCTTCCATCCTGAGAAGAAATCATAAATCTCAAAACTCAAATCTCAAATCTCAAAACTCAAATCTCAAAATTTCAAACTTGAAAGAGTCCCGATACTTTTACGTTCCCGATGCCGCCCGGCAGTCAGCGCTGCCTGCTGATGAGTGTGCCCACGCCGTCCGCGTGCTGCGGCTCAAGGAGGGTGACGAACTCTTCCTGATGGATGGGGTAGGGAACTACTATCGTGCGCAGGTGACCGAGGCGACTTCTCATCGCTGCGGGTATGAGATCGTGGAGACCTTGCCTCAGGAGCGCCAGTGGTTGGGACGCATTCATCTGGCTATTGCACCGACGAAGATGATGGATCGTATGGAGTGGATGACGGAGAAGGTGACGGAGATAGGCATCGACGAACTCACGTTCCTCGACTGTCAGTTCTCCGAGCGCCATATTGTCAAACTGCCCCGTGTCGAGAAGATTGTCATCTCAGCCGTCAAGCAGAGCCGCAAGGCGTGGATGCCTCAACTCGAGGGGATGACTCCCTTCAAGACCTTCATCCGCCAGCCGCGCGAGGGCCGCAAATTCATTGCCCACTGCTACGAGGAGATTCCACGCAGTTACCTCTTCGACGAGTTGCAGAAACTCTCCGACGGTTCTCATGCCTCGACCGTCCTGATCGGCCCTGAGGGCGACTTCTCCATCGACGAGGTGCGTGAGGCTGTTGACGCCGGCTATATCTCTGTCCATCTGGGCAGCAGCCGTCTCCGTACAGAGACTGCAGGCCTTGCTGCCGTGATGATGATGCAACTCTCGAAACCAGATAAATCATAAATCGTAAAATCGTAAATAACTAAATTGTAAATAATATGACTGACGAGAAAATCATGTCGACCATCAAACCCGATGGCGAGTATTGGCAGCCGGAGATCGAGACCATGCCAAGAGAGCAGTTGGAAGCACTGCAAGTGAAGAAACTCAAGGAGAGCATCAACGTTGCCCTGAAGTCCCCCTTCTACAAGGAGCGTCTCGGGAAACTGGGCATCACGGCCGACTCCATCAATTCGTTGGCTGATCTGCGCAAGATTCCCTTCACCACGAAGCAGGACCTGCGCGACAACTACCCCTTTGGTCTCGTAGGCAGAAGCCTTGACGATGCCGTACGTATCCACTCTACCAGCGGTACCACGGGCAACCCCTGTGTCGTCGTCTACTCCGAGCACGACATCTGCTCGTGGGCCAACATGATTGCCCGCAATCTCTACATGGTGGGCTGCCGCAAGAGCGACGTGTTCCAGAACTCCTCTGGCTATGGTATGTTCACCGGCGGTCTTGGGTTCCAGTATGGTGCCGAGTGGCTCGGAACGATGACCGTTCCTGCCGCCGCTGGCAACTCCAAGCGCCAGATCAAGTTCATCAAGGACTTTGGCACCACCGTGCTCCATGCTATCCCCTCATACGCCATCCGCCTGGCCGAGGTGTTTAAGGAGGAGGGCGTGGATCCTGCAACTACGAAACTCCGCACACTCTGCATCGGTGCCGAGCCCCATACCGAGGAGCAGCGCCGCCGCATTGAGCGCATGCTGGGCGTGAAAGCCTACAACTCGTTCGGTATGACCGAGATGAACGGTCCCGGTGTCGCCTTCGAGTGCAAGTACCAGGAGGGTATGCACCTCTGGGAGGATAACTACATCGTGGAGATTGTCGACCCCGACACGCTGGAGCCGGTGCCCGACGGCGTGATGGGCGAGATGGTGCTCACCACCCTCGACCGCGATATGATGCCTATATTAAGGTATCGCACGCGCGACCTCACCCGCATCATTGCCGAACCCTGTAAGTGTGGCCGCACCCACCGTCGTATCGACCGCATCAAGGGTCGTACCGACGATATGTTCATCATCAAGGGCGTCAACGTGTTCCCCATGCAGGTGGAGAAGATCCTCGTGCAGTATCCCGGTCTGGGCAGCAACTACCTCATCACCCTGGAGACCGTCAACGACAACGATATCATGACCGTAGAGGTCGAACTCGAAGGCCTCGACACCGATATCTATCCCGAGATCCAGAAGATGACGAAGGACATCCAGCGCGCCCTGAAGGACGAGATCCTGCTCACGCCGCAAGTGAAACTGGTCAAGAAGGGTAGCCTGCCGCAGAGCGAGGGCAAGGCCGTCCGCGTCCACGACCTCAGACCCAGCCGGAAGGGATGAGACGATGGATGTTGGTGGCATTGATCGCCACGATTGTTGGTCAGGCATCTGCACAAGATTTGAAGATACGTGACGTCTTCAAGCAGATGCCCGACTCCCTGATGCCCTATCTGACAGGCAACAACCGCCTGGACTTCATCGACTTCATGGACTCCAACATGAAGGCCTCTGTGTCTAACCAGACAGGCGGCAACAGCGAGATGACGGCCCTCACCGACGACAGCCTCTCCATCCGCATGAGCGACGCCCTGCGGGTGGATATGATGCTGATGAGTCTCGATGAGCCTGTGGACAGCATCCGCCAGGTGATAGTCTTTGTCGAAACCTTCCTCACAGACACCATCTACGGCGAGAGTGTATGCAAGATATATACCGTTGACTGGCAACCTGTTACGAAGGACGTTCCGTTTAATGAGGCACAGAAAAGCCGTTTATCGCGGCTCAACTTGCAAAATATTCTTAAATGGGACGATGATAAACTAAACAATAGTTAAAAATTTAAACAAAAGTGTAATACTAAGAAGAAATAATTCTATATTTGCACTGTGTTTTTCATGGTATTAGATTATTAAGGTTAATAGAATGCGATTTATCGCGAGATAGGTCTTATTCGAACTCCGTTAAGCAGTACAAATCATTTATTTGTATTTGCTTGTGGTTAAAAAAAAGGGAACCTGCGAAGGATCCCTTTTTCTTTGTTTTGAAATCCTTAATGACACTAATGACAAATGACACTCATGACACATTACATAAAATTTTTTGTTAAGTTATTTTGGTAAGTATCTAATATAGAGTAAATTAGAGTAATTGCCCTTATTTTAGAGGATAAAGGCTTGCATAATTCAAACTAATTCTGTAACTTTGCAGTCAAATAATTTATCTTAAAATGAAACAAATTAGCCAATGACACAGAACAATTTCGCTATTCGCACTTACGGCAAATCGGAGTTCGCCTTGCTGATGTTTCCGACGATTGATGATCCGAAGGTGGCGCAGGCCAAACTGCTGCGCTGGATCAAGAAGGACAGACAGTTTCACCAGAGTCTCGTGGGGATGGGTCTCTCGTCACACGACAAGGACTATAGCCCGGATCAGGTGAGGGCGATGGTGGATAAATTCGGCGCGCCGGGGGAGTACGAATGAATTCGGGGGTGCGGTGGCGCGGGGGTACGGAGGTACGAGAATAGTCTAAGTACGGAGTTTTTCTGCAGAAAGAGTAATCTCTTCCCCTCCTAAGTTCTTGGCAGAGCCAAGCGGCAAAGCCGAGCGAGGAGGGGTTACGGGTGGTCTGCGCTCGGCTTTGCCGCTTGCTACCATCGGGACGCAAGAACAAGGGCTAATGCAATATCTGTGGGCAGTTATAGCGCCTCTTCAGACCACCCCGCCCTAACGGGCACCCCTCCTGACTCAGGAGGGGAAGAGGTTACTCTAAGGGCAGAGTCATTCGTGTGATTCGTGAGATTCGTGTTCAAGAAAAACAATCAATTCGTTATAGGATTTGCTGACTAGCAAAGAGGGCTGACAGCATTCCTGTCAGCCCTCTTTTGGGATTTCATATCAAACTAATTCATCTTACTACAACCTTCACACCGTTGTGGATATATACCCCCTTTCTGGTTGGCTTTCCGCTGAGGCGGCGGCCGTCGATCGTGTACCAGTTGTCTCCGTTGTTCGTCAGGCGCTGGACGGCGGTCAGTCGCTGCGTATCGATAGCCGTCGGGTTGACGGCCTCGCTGACCCACTCATAGTTGCCGACGAAATTACCGGTGAGGCTTAATTCCGCGAAAAAGATGATGGCGACATCCAGATGGTCACCATCAAGGCCGAAGGTGTCGTTGATGCGGTAGATGTTGTCTAACCCGTCTGGATGGGCGTTGTGGAAGGCCTCGTAATTACCGAAGGGCACCACCATGTCGCCGCGTGAGTGATAGAACTGTATGCGGTGCTGTGGCTCCCAGCCCGTGACGACAGAGTTGTCGGCCAGGGCGCGGTGCAGGGCCTGCTGGGCTGTGGCAGGCTCAGCCGGCACGGTGGCCATGCTGTCGGCATTGTTCAGGTAGGCAAAGGTGGCTGGTGTGAACATCTTGTCCAGATGGCCCGCCACCTTGCCCTCTCTGGGCGAGGAGAACATCTCGGCCATCTGCTCCGGGGAATAGTAGCGGCCGAGGGTGTCTAAGCCTTCCTGCAGTTGGTCGTACCACAGCCCGGACATCTCGCTCGTGGTGTATTGCTTGCTGTCGATCCAACTGAGCACGCCCGTGTCGAGCAGTTGCTGCGACAGGTAATCCTCGATGCGGTATTTGGCCATTGCGGGATGGGTGGCGCACATGCCCTTGATGATGAGGGGCACGACCACGGGATAGGTGCTGATGCCCTTGCGATGGTCGGTCTCCACGCCGTAACTGGTACCGTCGTCATAGAAATAGTAGCGCATGGTCTCTATGAGGTCGTAGGGGCCGTCGCCGCAGATGCTGCCATAGAAGTGCAGGTCATCGGCCAGTCCCTTCTCCTCGATGAGGCGCTGGAAGGCCAGCGTGACCGCTCCGCCCTGTGAATAGCCGAGGCCAAACATGCGCCAGTCGCTCTTGATGGGCAGCAGCGGGTCGTCGGCCGATTTCTCTGCCGCCTGCTTGCGGTAGAGGTCGAGTCCGTAGTTGACGGCGTCGAGCACCTGCTGTGCCGTCAGCCGCTGCGAGAGGTAGGGATGCGGCAAGTCCTTCGTGATGCCATAGCCTTCATAGTCGGGCGCGATGATGATGCAGCGTCCCACATAGGCAGCGGTCTGGTCGCCCGCGAGTTCCTTATAGTTACGTCTCGGCAGTGTCTGCAGCATGATCTGCTCCTTAGAGAATCCCTGCGTGGTGGGCCGCTCTTCGTCGGAGCCGATGGTGGCGTGGCTGTAGACATGGACCGTCTCGATGCTGTCGGTCTCCTGACGGTCGTCAGTAGGCGTCCAGGCAATCAGGGCCGATGAGAGCACGATGCGCTCGCCGGCGGTGTTCACGGTCGGATAGTTGAAGGCATACGCTGTGCTGCTGCCAGGAGTAAACAGCCTCGTCAGCCGTTCGGATGGTTCTGCCTGCTGTGCCCATGTCTTGGCGGGTACGACTGCCGCCAGACAGGACATCATGATGACAGCCTGCATCCATAATGGTAGTGCTCTTTTCATAAATCTAATTAATTTAATGATGTTGAGATTTGTCTTAATAACTTCTTGCGATGATGACGCGGGCCTTGGAGGGCTTGCCGCTGACCATGTCGACACCGGGCGTCTGCTCGACACCAAAGGGCACGCAGCGGATGGTGGCCTGGGTCTCCTCCTTGATCTTAGCCTCGGTCTCGGCAGTGCCGTCCCAGTGGCAGAGGAAGAAGCCGCCGTCCTTCACGCGCTCCTTGAACTCGTCGTAGTTGTCGCACTCGTAGATATGGGCGTCGCGGAAGGTCTTTGCCTTCTCAAAGATATTCTTCTGGATATCGTCGAGGAGCTGCTTGACATAGGCAATGATGCCTTCGATGGGGCGCGTCTCCTTCTCCAGCGTGTCGCGGCGCATCACCTCGATGGTGCCGTTCTCCAGATCGCGGGCGCCGAGCACCAGGCGCACGGGTACACCCTTCAGCTCGTAGTCGGCGAACTTGAAGCCCGGGCGCTTGTTGTCTGAATCGTCGAACTTGACGGTGATACCGCTCTGGCGCAGTTCTTCGATGATGGGCTGCACCTCCTTGTTTACCTGCTCCATCTGCTCGGGCTTGGTGGCGATGGGGATGATGACCACCTGGATGGGAGCCAGGCGCGGAGGTAGCACGAGGCCGTTGTCGTCGGAGTGGGTCATGATGAGGGCGCCAATCAGACGGGTACTGACACCCCAAGAGGTAGCCCACACATATTCGGGCTTGTTCTCCTTGTTCAGATACTGCACCTCGAAGGCCTTGGCGAAGTTCTGTCCGAGGAAGTGTGAGGTTCCCGACTGCAGGGCCTTGCCGTCCTGCATCATGGCCTCGATGGTATAGGTGTCGAGGGCTCCGGCGAAGCGCTCGGTCTCGCTCTTCACACCCTGAACGACGGGCACGGCCATCCATTCTTCGGCGAACTTGGCATAGACCTTCAGCATCTTCTGTGCCTCCTCTTCAGCCTCCTCACGGGTGGCATGGGCTGTGTGGCCCTCCTGCCAGAGGAACTCCGAGGTGCGGAGGAACGGACGGGTGCGCATCTCCCAGCGCATCACGTTGCACCACTGGTTGCACATCAGGGGCAGGTCGCGCCACGAGTGGATCCAGTTCTTATAGGTGTTCCAGATGATGGTCTCTGAGGTGGGGCGGACGATGAGCTCCTCTTCGAGCTTGGCGGCGGGATCGACCTCTACGCCGCTCTTGTCTTCCTTGGCGCGCAGGCGGTAGTGGGTCACCACGGCGCACTCCTTGGCGAAACCCTCCACGTGCTCTGCCTCGCGGCTGAGGAACGACTTCGGGATGAGCAGGGGGAAATAGGCGTTCTGGGCACCCGTCTCCTTGAACATCTTATCCAGTTGCTGCTGCATCTTCTCCCAGATGGCATAGCCGTAGGGCTTGATGACCATACAACCGCGCACGGCACTCTGTTCTGCGAGGTCGGCCTTGACCACCAGATCGTTAAACCACTGGCTGTAATTATCAGCCCTCTTCGTTAAATCTTTTAATTCTTTTGCCATTATTTTGTCTTTATTGAAATTTGAGTGCAAAATTACATAAATTTTTAGACATAAGAACATAACAACATATAATTTTTTGTTTCTTTTGTTCTTTTGTCTGAAAATAATTATTAACTTTGCAGCAGAAATCAACGTTTAACAACTAAATTAAGAAGATTATGAAAAGTTTAAAGAGTATTGCCGTAGCACTGTGCGCAGCACTGGTGCTGGCAGGATGTAACATGAGTAACACAGGTAAGGGTGCGCTGATCGGTGCCGGTGGCGGTGCTGGTCTGGGTGCTATTATAGGAGCTATTGCCGGTAACACGGCTGTTGGTGCTGCCATCGGTGGTGCCGTAGGTGCTGGCGCAGGTGCCATCATCGGTAAGAAGATGGACAAGGCCAAGAAGGAGGCCGAGGCAGTGCAGAACGCCCAGGTAGAGGCTGTGACTGACGCTAATGGTCTGGAAGCCGTCAAGGTGACCTTCGACTCTGGTATCCTCTTCGCCACTGGCAGTTCTACACTGAGCAGCACGGCCCAGTCGTCGCTCTTCCAGTTCGCCAATGTGCTGAAGAACAATGCCGACTGCGATGTGGCCGTACAGGGCTATACCGACAATGCCGGCTGGAAGAACAGCACAGCCGCCCAGAGCCAGCAGAAGAACCTCGAACTCTCTCAGCAGCGTGCTCAGAGCGTGACGAACTACCTGCTCTCTCAGGGTGTGAGCACCACGCAGATCCGCAGCACGATGGGTTATGGCGAGGCTAACCCTGTGGCCGACAACGCTACCGCTGCCGGCAAGGCCCAGAACCGCCGTGTGGAGGTCTACATGTACGCTTCTCAGAAGATGATCCAGGAGGCTCAGCAGCAGGCTCAGTAAAAGGTGAAAAGGTAGAAAGGTGAAAAAGTGAATCCTTTCAAACTTATCAAGAAAACTCTGAAATGGATAGTGGTGGCATTCTTTGCTTCCACTATTCTTTCTGTAGTGGTGTACAGATTCCTGCCAGTATGGGTGACACCGTTGATGGTCATCCGGTGCTGTCAGCAGGTCTCCGAAGGTAGGGACTTGAAACTCTCCCACGACTGGGAGCCACTGGAGAATATTTCCCCCTCGTTGCCTGTCGCCGTCATTGCCAGCGAGGATGCCCGTTTCATGGAGCATCACGGTTTTGACTACGAGGCCATCGAGCATGCCGCCAAGCGGAATCGTGAGCATCCGGAGAAGCGGAAACTGGGTGCCTCGACCATCTCTCAGCAGACGGCTAAGAATGTGTTTCTCTGGCCAGGCCGCTCCTGGACCCGTAAGGGCTTTGAGGTGTATTTCACCACCCTTATCGAACTCCTCTGGTCGAAGCAGCGCATCATGGAAGTGTATCTGAATTCGATAGAGATGGGCGAGGGTATCTATGGTGCTCAGGCCGTCGCAGAGGAGCATTTCGGCAAGGATGCCAAGGATCTCAGCCGTGCCCAGTGTGCGCTGATTGCCGCCACACTCCCCAATCCCCGCAAGTTCTCCAGCAAGTCGCCATCATCTTATATGCTGAAACGGCAGGCCCGCATCTTGAAAGAGATGCACTACGTCAAGTCGTTCCCCCTAAGATCGCAAAAGTAAAACAACTTGTTTTGGTGTCGTGGAAGGCATCCCTTACATTCATGGAAGGCATCCTTTACAGACCAAAACAAGTTGTTTTACTTTTGTACTTGGCTCTTCCTTTGATAACAGTCCTTATCCTGCAGCCTCGAACTCCTCGAGGAAGCGGGTATCATTCTCCGAGAACATGCGGAGATCGGATACGCGATACTTCAGGTTGGTGATACGCTCGACACCCATGCCGAAGGCATAGCCGCTGTACTCCTTGGAGTCGATACCGCAGAGTTCCAGCACGTTAGGATCGACCATACCGCAGCCGAGGATCTCCACCCATCCCGTGTGCTTGCAGAATCCGCAGCCCTCGCCGCCACAGATGAAGCAGGAGATATCCATCTCCGCACTGGGTTCTGTGAAGGGGAAGTAACTGGGACGCAGGCGGATCTTCGTGTCGGCACCGAACATCTCACGGGCAAACGACAGCAGCACCTGCTTGAGGTCTGTGAACGACACGTTCTTGTCGATATAGAGTCCTTCCACCTGATGGAAGAAGCAGTGTGCGCGGGCTGTGATGGCCTCGTTACGATAGACGCGGCCTGGGCAGATCACTCGGATGGGAGCCGTGAGTTTACCGTCCTCAGTGTGCATGTGCTCCATCACTCGGGCCTGGACTGAAGAGGTGTGGGAGCGGAGCAGGATGTTCTTCGTGACATCATTCGGATGCTGAGAGACGAAGAAGGTGTCCTGCATATCACGGGCAGGATGGTCGGCAGCGAAGTTCATCTTCGTAAACACGTGGAGGTCGTCTTCCACCTCAGGACCGTCGGCCAGGACGAAGCCCATACGGGAGAAGATGTCTATGATCTCGTTGGTGACGATGGTCAGCGGATGGCGGGTACCCAGTTTAATGGGGTAGGGCGTACGTGTCAGGTCGATGGCCTCATCGGAGGTGTCCTGTGTCTCGCACTCTTCGCGCAGTTGGTTGATGCGCTCCGTAGCCATCGTCTTCAGCTCGTTGATCTTCATGCCGACGGTCTTCTTCTGGTCGGCAGCCACTTCACGGAAGTCGTTCATCAGAGCCGTGATCTCACCTTTCTTGCTGAGGTACTTCAGGCGTAACTGCTCCACCTCCTCCGCATTTTTCGCACTCAGTTCCTGCACTTCTTTGAGCAGGTCGTCTATCTTGTCAAGGATACCCATAGAATTTACTATTTGACGATTTTAACTATATATTTCTTTGAAATTTGCGTGCAAAGGTACGAATAAGCGAGCGAAAAACCAAACCAAAACAAAAAAAATATCCTTTCTTGTGTATTTATATCTAAAATAATGTGTAATTTTGCAGAAAAATTAGAGAGAATCGTTGAAAACGAAGTTAAAAAGGGAATGAAAAAGTTTCTTTGGCCGACGCTGGTATGTATTCTGCTGACGTTTTCATGCACCGGAAAGAGAACGAACACAGATCAGGAAGAGCCTGCAGACACGGTGGCCGACTCCTCGCTGGTTGTGATTGAAGATACGCTGGAGCAGTTGATTACTGAGACACCGATGCCCAGGGCAGCCGATGCCTATTTTGATGACTTTGTCTTCAACTTCGCAGCCAACAAGCGCCTGCAGTTCGAGCGCATCATCTTCCCCCTGCGAGTGACCACTGTTGATGGCAAGACGACGATGACCGAGAAGTCGCAATGGCAGATGGAGCATCTGTTCATGCGGCAGGGCTACTACACCTTGCTCTTTGACGACGACGAGCAGATGTCGCACATGAAGGACACCGCCATCACGGAGGCTGTCGTGGAGAAGATTGTCCTAAAGAAGAATAAGGTGAAGAACTATTTCTTCCACCGTGTACGCGGTGCCTGGATGATGTATGAGATACGGGAGACGTCCATAGAGGAGAACGCCAACAGTTCGTTCCTCTCATTCTACAAGCGCTTCACCTCAGACAGCATTTTCCAGGTGGAGAGTATCAACGAGACGGTTCAGTTTACTGGTCCAGACCCAGACGACGACTTCGCCGTGATGGAGGGCGTCATCACCCCAGATACTTGGGAGGCCTTTGCGCCGCAGTTGCCTGGCAAGGTGCTCTATAATATCGTCTACGGTAAGCCTGAGGCAGAGGGCAACAAGAAAATCTTCCTGATGCGAGGTGTGGCCAACGGCCTGGAGTTGGAACTGCGATTCAAGAAGGTCGGCGGCAGATGGCTGCTGACGAAAATGACGACGTAGATCTCATTGGACATTGAAGATTGAAAATTGAAGATTGAAGATTGAACATTGAAAGACGAGAGGAACTATAGTCTGAAAGAGCACAATACATTTGGCATCGACGCCAAGTGCAGACGTTTCATAGAGTTCGAGGATGATGAGGAGGCCTTCGAGGTGGCTGCGATCCTGAGGAAGTCGGCTCTACCTTATATTATAATAGGTGGAGGCAGCAATCTGCTGCTGACGAAAGACTTTGACGGCATCGTGGTTCGTTCTGGTGTCAAGGGCCATTACTTCGAAGAAGATTTCACCTGTGAACGGATGACCTGTGGCAGCGGAGAGGTGTGGGACGATATGGTGGCCACCAGTCTGCAGGCAGGGTACTATGGTATGGAGAACCTCTCGCTGATACCTGGTGACGTGGGCGCCAGTGCTGTGCAGAACATCGGGGCCTATGGCGTTGAAGCCAAGGACCTGATACTCTGTGTCTGGATGGTGGAGATAGCCACGGGAAAGCCTTGGATGATCGGCAATGAGGATTGTGAATACGGCTACAGACAGAGCCGTTTCAAGAAAGACTGGAAGAACCGTTTCCTCATCACGAGGGTGACATACGGCCTCTCAAGAATCTTCCGTCCCAATCTCGATTACGGCAATATCCGTCAGGAACTGGAGCGCAGAGGTATCACCGAGCCCACAGCCCAGCAACTGCGAGACATCATCATAGAGATCAGAAACGCCAAACTGCCTGACCCTCAGATCGAGGGTAATGCCGGTAGTTTCTTCATGAATCCCGTCGTCACCCGCCAGAAGTATGAGAAACTTGCGACCCAATATCCGCAGATGCCTCACTATAAGGTGGACTATCGACATGAGAAGATTCCCGCTGGCTGGATGATCGAACAGTGTGGCTGGAAGGGAAAGAGTCTTGGTCGTGCGGGTGTTCATGACAAGCAGGCATTGGTGCTCGTGAATCGTGGTTGTGCGACAGGCGCAGAGATTGTTGCCCTCAGTGATGCCATCCGCCAGGATGTGAAGGCCAAGTTTGACATTGATATCCACCCAGAAGTGAATATTATATGAAACTGACATTCTTAGGAACGGGAACATCATGCGGGGTGCCAGTCATTGGTTGCCAATGTGAGGTGTGTCAGAGCCAGGACCCGCGAGACAAACGGACTCGTTGCTCAGCCCTTGTGGAGACAGACTCAACCCGTCTGCTCATAGACTGTGGCCCAGACTTCCGCCAGCAGATACTCCCGCAGCCTTTTCGTAAGATAGACGGCATCCTGATCACCCATTCCCACTACGACCACATGGGAGGCATGGATGACATCCGCCCGTATTGTCAGTTTGGCGAGATCAATGTCTATGCAGATCCCAAGGCCAAGGAGGCCATGCTCGAGATGTTGCCCTATTGCTTCGCAGAACATCGTTATCCAGGTGTGCCTGCCATCGGACTGCATGAGATCCTGCCGCATCACCCCCTGCATATTGGCGATCTTGACATCATGCCTATAGAGGTGATGCACGGCAAACTTCCTATCCTTGGCTATCGCATCGGACCGCTGACCTATATTACCGACATGAAATCTATCGAGGACACGGAGATGCCTTATCTCGACGGAACAGAACTCCTGGTGGTGAATGCTCTTCGCTTCACCAAACCCCATCATTCCCATCAGTTGGTGGATGATGCGGTGGCTTTCGCCAGAAGGGTAGGAGCCCGCAGGACGCTGCTGATCCACATGTGCCACGATATCGGTCTGCACGCACAGGTCAACCGAATACTTCCTGAGGGAATCGAGTTGGCTTATGATGGTCTTTGTGTGACTATTTAGTGTAAAAAAGTGTTTATTCAACGGGTTTATAGTTAAAAAGTATTTAATAATAGCGTTTTTTTGCTATAAAACTTTGGAGGAAAGAAAAATCGTCGTATCTTTGCAATGTGTTTTTCATAGTATTAGATTTAAGGTTAACAAAGGTTTGGGGTCGCAGCGGCGACCCATTTTTGTGTCCATACGTCTGAAAAACCTATGGAATTTAATGCTTTTTCTTCGATTTCTTGGTGCTCTTCCCAAACAGACTACCGTAGTTCTTCATCAGTTTCCTGACCAGCAGGAAGGCATCAATGGCTGTGATGCTGTTGGCGATCAGCCCCGAGATGTACTCACCCTTGGTACTTCCTTCGCGCTTGACGAAAGTCTGGTTCCACAAGGTACTGAACTTGGCATTGTCTTGTTGTATTTCAGATGCGAGTTCTTCCTTACGGAGTCTGATCTCTTCAAGTGTGTGATACTGTCGCGTTGATTTCTTGACGGGAAGCATGCCAGTGGGGGGATTAGTTCATAAACAGACTGGCGAGAAACTTCACCAACGGTTTCTGAATCCAGTTCTTACGGAAGATAATAAACAAGAAGAATAAGAGCAGGTGCACGCCAGAGACAATGAGGAAGGCCTTGGCCATTCCGATCCATGTTGCCAGCCACCAGGCGATGGCAAAAGAGAGATACATCAGGACGGCGATGATGAACATGAAAAAGAGGATAGTCAAGGCGGTGGCCGTCAGCAGACGCACCACCTTGTCTATCACATCAAGTTTGACGTATTCCGACTGAAGCCCGAGATAGTGCTTGAGCACCTCTATCAGTTGGGCTATCGTCTCAACATTCTTGTCGCTGGACAGCATCAGGGAATTTTCAATTTACTGATTTTACAGATTTATTCTTCGTCAGTAACATCCTGGATGTCATCTACGAGGTCAACCACTTCCTTGCGGCTCAGTTTGATGTTGTGCTTCTTGAGGAAACCCTCTACGGCATCAGTGATTTTCACACGAGTGTCCTGTCCTTTCTCAGGGGCAACGAGAATGCCCAGAGCAGCGCCGGCGATGGCTCCACCGAGGAATGCGCTAAGATAACCTAAACTTTTCATACGCTTAATTAATTAAATAATGTATCAATAGATTTGTCAGTGCAAATATACAAAACTTTTCCTTTGTAAAGCAAAAAATGTGCATTTTTTTTCTAAAAAAGTTATGATTTGGCAGTTTTAACAAACTTTATGTGCCTTTTTTATCCGCATTTGCGCGATATTTTGTAATTTCGCAGCAAATTTAGATTAATATTTAATTCATAACAAATAAAAACTAAAAATGAAGAAGTACACACTTATCTGCATTGGTTTATGTGCAGCAATGGCTTTTACAAGCTGTAAATCTAGTGAGAGTGCCTACAAGAAGGCTTATGAGAAGGCAAAGCAGTATGACACCCAGACCGCCCAGCAGGAAGCAGTTGCTCAGGAGGCTGTGGTTGCTCCTGTGGAGGCAAAGCCCGTCACCCAGGCTCAGGTCGTCGACAATCTTGACAACATTTCTGTCCGTCAGGAGAGCGTACAACTGATTCATGGCAATGGCCTGAATGCTTTCAGTGTGGTGGTGGGTTCGTTCGGCCTTCTCTCCAATGCTGAGAGCCTCTACCAGCGTCTGAAGGATGCAGGTTATGATGCACAAGTGGTGAAGAACGAGGACAAGAACATGTATCGTGTTGTCGCCTCTTCTTTTGCTGAGAAATCCTCTGCTGTCTCCAGCCGTGATCAGCTTCGCAACACTTATCCCGATGCATGGCTCCTCTATAACGCACGATAAGGAGCGTTGAAGTGAGGATATTATCCATCGATTACGGTAAGAAACGTACCGGTTTAGCAGTCACCGATCCTCTTCAGATTATAGCAGGAGGGTTGGCGACTGTTTCAACATCGGAACTTTTTGACTGGTTGCAGGCCTACAGGGCTAAAGAGCCGTTGGAGCGGATTATCATTGGTGAGCCCCGTCAGCCCAACGGTCAGCCTAGTGAGAACCTGCAACGTGTGCAGCAGTTTGTGGCCCGATGGCGTAAGGCTGTGCCAGAAGTGCCTATAGAGTACTATGACGAGCGCTTTACTTCCGTGTTGGCTCATCAGGCCATGCTCGATGGCGGGCTCAAGAAGAAAGCCCGACAGGACAAGGCTCTTGTAGACGAGATTTCTGCAACCATCATCCTGGAGGATTATCTCCGCAGCCGCAAATAATTTTCAATTTTCAATTATCAATTTTCAATAAAAAAGTGATCTTACCTATTTATATTTATGGTCAGCCTGTGCTGCGAAAGGTGGCCGATGATATTACTGCCGATTATCCGCAGTTGAAGGAACTGATTGCCGATATGTGGGACACGCTGGCAGAGTCTGAGGGCATCGGACTTGCTGCCCCTCAGATAGGCAAGGCTATCCGTCTGTCTGTCATTGACCTTGATGTGATCTCGGATGATCTTCCTGAATACAAAGGATTCAGACAGGTCTTTATCAACCCGCATATCATTGAGTACGATGAGTCGAATACAGATACGTCGGAGGAGGGTTGCCTGTCTCTTCCTGCCATCCATGAGAAGGTGGTTCGTCCCACGCGTATTCATGTGGCATGGGACGATGAGAACTTCAACCACCATGATGAATGGATAGGGGGCTACCTTGCCCGCGTGATGCAGCATGAGTTTGACCATCTGGATGGGAAGATGTTCGTCGATCATATCTCTCCACTCCGTAAGCAACTTATCAAGAGCAAGTTACGCGCTTTGACTCAAGGACGTTACCGCTGCGGTTACAAGACCAAACCTGTTAGACATTGAAGATTGAAAATTGAAGATTGAACATTAATGATGAGCAGGATACTAAAGAAGAAATGGATACTGTTGATCTTGTGCTTACAATGTTCAATATTCAATTTTAAGTCTTCAATTTGCTTTGCCCAGTTCAATACCGATCGTCTGGTGATGATCGGGCGTTCTGCCCTCTATTACGAGGACTACGTGCTGTCTATCCAGTACTTCAATCAGGCCATCAGCCAGAAGCCCTGGCTCTATGAGCCTTGGTTCTTCCGCGGGGTGGCCAAATACTATCTCGATGATTATCGTGGTGCAGAGTCAGACTGCTCTGAGGCCATCGAGCGCAATCCCTATGTTACCAGTGCCTATGAGGTAAGGGCGCTCTGCCGGATCAATCAGAAGAAATATGCTGAGGCTGTCAGCGACTATGACCGTGCCTTGCGCTATGATCCTGAGAATCAGATCTACTGGTACAACCGTATCCTCTGTCTGGTCCAGAACAAGGATTACGACCATGCGATGGCTCAGATAGACTCGATGATCAGTCGCTGGTCCCATTATGCCAGAGCCTATTCCGTACAGGGTGAGGTCTATATGCTGCAGAAGGATACCGTGAATGCCATCAAGTCGCTCGACAAGAGTCTGGAGATAGACCCTTACGATGGCGGCATTTGGGCTGAGCGTGCCATTATCAGTCTGAGTCAGAAGAACTGGAAGGAGGGTGAGGAGTATCTCACGAAGAGCATCCGCCTGCTCCCCAGGCATGCCAGCAACTATATCAACCGTGCGATGGCCCGTTACAACCAGAACAACCTGCGTGGGGCTATGGCAGACTACGACACAGCCCTCGACATAGACCCCAACAACTTCCTCGGGCACTATAACCGAGGTCTGCTTCGTGCCCAGGTGGGTGATGACAACCGTGGTATCGAAGACTTTGACTTCGTGCTGAAGTTAGAACCCAACAACCTGATGGCACTTTTCAATCGTGCGTTGCTGCTGGAGCAGACGGGCAATCTGCGGGCAGCCATCCGTGACTATTCGAAGGTGATAGAAGATTTCCCCAACTTCTGGTTCGGTCTGGAGCACAGAGCCTCCTGTTACCGTCGCCTGGGGAATACCCGTCAGGCTGAGGTCGATGAGTTCCGTATCCTGAAGGCCCAGATGGACAAGCGCTATGGCAAGCAGCCACGACTCTCCCAGAAGCAGATGCGCCGTCGTAGTGATGAGGATCTGGAGAAATACAACCAACTGGTTGTTGCCGATGAGGAAGAGGTGGAACACGAGTATAAGAGTGCCTATCGTGGCAGGGTTCAGAACCGCAAGGCAGAATTGTCGTTCCTGCCCATGTATGGCCTCACCTTTACCCGCCCTGAGGATGATATCAAGACAGAGATGCCATACGAGGAGACGGTTGAGTCCTATAATGCCTCATCCCATTCCCGTCGTGTCTATGTGTCGTGTGACCAGGCCAAGGTGGATGAGGACCGCATGCGTCAGACCTTTGTCTATATCGACTCCCTCAGCACAGCCATCGATGCCACCAGGAATACCCGTGATGTGAAGCCGCTGCTCTTCATGCGGGCCATTGCCTATAGTACGATTCAGAACTTCGACAATGCCATTGACGACCTGAGCATCTGCCTGCAGATCGACTCCACCATGACACTTGCCCGTTGGCAGAGGGCTGTCTGTCAGGGGAAGATCAACGAGTTCAATGCCTCTCAGGGCACCAACATCGACCTCCAGACAGCCAATGTGCTGGGCGACCTCTCAGAGGCCATCCAGAGTTCTCCCCGCAACAAATACCTATATTATAACAGAGGCAATCTCTATGCCCAGCGCCAGGATTACCAGCGAGCCATCGACGACTATACCCAAGCCATCTCCCTCGAGGAGCATCTGGCAGAGGCCTATTTCAACCGCGGGCTCGCCCTTATCTACCTCAAGCGCGAGGCTGAGGGCATTGCCGACCTGAGCAAGGCTGGTGAGTTGGGCATCTATCAGGCCTACAGCATCATCAAGCAAAAGAGGGAAAAGTAAAAGAATAGTTAAAAAACAGCAAGGTGGCAGCAAATTCTTCACTTTTTGTAGTACCTTTGCAGGCAATTTCAAATTCAAACATATATTGTAGATATGATTAACATTACTTTCCCAGACGGATCTGTTCGCTCGTATGAGCAGGGCGTGACTGGTTTTCAGATTGCAGAGAGCATCTCTCCGGCTCTCGCACGCAGCGTTCTTTGCTGTGGAGTAAATGGTGAGACAGTAGAGTTGAACCGTCCTATCAATGAGGATGCGACGATAGCACTCTATAAGTGGGATGACGAGCAGGGCAAGCACACCTTCTGGCACACCTCAGCCCACCTTCTGGCAGAGGCGCTGCAGGAGTTGTATCCTGGCATTCAGTTCGGTTTCGGACCTGCCGTTGAGAATGGTTTCTTCTATGATGTGCTGCTGAAGGACGGCGAGAGCATCAAGGAGAGTGACTTCCCCAAGATTGAAGAGAAGATGAAGGAACTGGCTTCGAAGAAAGAGCCTGTGGTGCGTCGTGAGGTGCCCAAGGCAGAGGCTCTCAAGGAGTTTGCTGCCGATGGTCAGACCTACAAGTGCGAGCACATTGAGCAGGATCTCGAGGATGGTTCCATCACCACTTATACCCAAGGCCGTTTCACAGACCTCTGCCGTGGTCCGCACCTGGTGGATACTGGCGAGATCAAGGCCATCAAACTGACCTCCGTCGCTGGTGCCTTCTGGCGTGGTGATGCCACCCGTGAGCAGATGCAGCGTCTCTATGGCATCACCTTCCCCAAGAAGAAGATGCTCGACGAGTATCTCGTGATGCTGGAGGAGGCCAAGAAGCGCGACCATCGTAAGATCGGCAAGGAGATGGAACTCTTCATGTTCTCCGAGAAGGTGGGCAAGGGTCTTCCCATCTGGCTGCCGAAGGGTACAGACCTCCGTCTGCGTCTGCAGGACCATCTGCGTAAGGTGCAGAAGCGTTATGGCTATCAGGAGGTTATCACTCCGCATATCGGCGGCAAGAGCCTCTATGTCACCTCTGGCCACTATGCCCACTACGGACAGGACTCCTTCCGTCCCATCACGACCCCTGAGGAGGGCGAGGAGTATATGCTGAAACCCATGAACTGTCCTCACCACTGTGAGATCTTCGCCAACAAGCCCCGTTCCTATAAAGACCTGCCCCTGCGTATTGCTGAGTTTGGTACGGTCTACCGTTATGAGCAGAGTGGTGAGTTGCATGGTCTGACCCGTGTGCGCTCGTTCACTCAGGACGATGCCCACCTCTTCTGCCGTCCTGACCAGGTGAAGCAGGAGTTCCTCAACGTGATGGACATCATCGGTGTGGTGCTGACAGCCTTCGGTTTCAACTACGAGGCTCAGATCTCCCTGCGCGATCCCAACAACCACGAGAAGTATGTAGGTACCGATGAGGACTGGGCACTGGCAGAGAAGGCCATTGTCGAGGCTTGCGAGGAGAAGGGTCTGCACGCCAAGGTGGAGACAGGCGAGGCTGCCTTCTATGGACCGAAACTCGACTTCATGATCAAGGATGCCATTGGCCGTCGCTGGCAGTTGGGTACCATCCAGGTGGACTACAACCTGCCCAAGCGCTTCCAGTTGGAATATACTGACGAGGACAATACGAAGAAGACGCCGGTGATGATCCATCGTGCACCCTTCGGTTCCCTGGAGCGTTTCTGTGCTGTGCTTATCGAGCACACCAGCGGTCACTTCCCCCTCTGGCTCACACCCGAGCAGGTGGCTATCCTGCCGCTGTCTGAGAAATACAATGACTATGCCCAGGAGGTGTGCCGTCAGTTCAGCGAGGGTGGGGTGCGTGCCACCATCGACCTGCGCAATGAGAAACTGGGTCGTAAAATCCGTGACAACGAGTTGAAGCGCATTCCTTACATGGTCATCGTTGGTGAGAAAGAGGCTGCTGATGGTACCGTGGCTGTCCGTCCCCAGGGTGGTGGTGAGCAGAGCGTGAAGACCATCCAGGAGTTCATCGACGAGGTGAATGCCCAGGTCGCTGAAATGACCAAGGACTTCTAAGACTTTGGACATAGGAAAGAAATTAGAATAATTAGAATAATTACTTTCAGGAATTACATAATATAATTCCAATTTGTGGGGTAAATTATTCCAATTATTCCAATTTCTTTCTTAAAATAAAAAAAAGAGGAAAAAATTTGGTTAATTCATTGATTTATTGTACCTTTGCAGCCGATTTCTTAAAAAGGAGTGGATGAAGAATGACAATTTGAAGAATCAGTACCGCATCAATGAGCAGATACGAGTACGTGAAGTCCGCATAGTGGGTGACAATGGCAGTACCGTTGTGCCAACCCGCGATGCACTGAACATGGCCCGCGAGCAGGGTGTCGATCTGGTGGAGATCTCACCTAATGCCAACCCGCCGGTATGTCGTCTCATCGACTACTCCAAGTTCCTCTACCAGCAGAAGAAGCGCCAGAAGGAGATGAAGGCCAAGCAGGTGAAGGTAGAGGTGAAGGAAATCCGTTTCGGACCCCAGACTGATGAGCATGACTATCAGTTCAAACTCAAGCATGCCAAGGAGTTCCTCGAGGAGGGCAACAAGGTGCGAGCCTATGTCTTCTTCCGCGGACGCTCCATCCTGTTCAAGGAGCAGGGCGAAGTGCTGTTGCTGAGGTTTGCCAACGATCTGGAGGAAGTGGGAAAGGTAGAGTCCATGCCCTCGCTCGAAGGCAAGAAGATGTTCATCTACCTCGCTCCCAAGAAGGCCGGAACCAAGAAGCAGAGCCAGCAGGCCCGCGATCGTGAGGCTGCTGCTGAGGAAAAGCGGAAAGAGGACAAGGGGAAGGGTAGGGAGACTGCCAGCCTCGATGAGGCCAGCGCAGAGATGCCTGCCAACGGTGGACTCCTGGCCAATGCCAAGATCTCTGCCGATGCCCTCAAGAAACTGAAAGAAACTGAAGAGGAATCATAAAGCTCAAACCTCAAAGTTCAAAGCTCAAACCTCAAAGAAAAAAGAAGGTGGCGCGCCCGGTATATGCGTAGTCGCCGATTATTAATAACAATTTAAAATTTAAAAACAATGCCAAAAGTAAAGACAAACTCCGGTGCCAAGAAGAGATTCTCATTCACCGGTACAGGTAAGGTTAAGAGACGTCACGCTTACCACAGCCACATTCTCACGAAGAAGACCAAGAAGCAGAAGCGCAACTTGGTGGGAACAACACTCGTTGATGATTCCAACATGAAGCAGGTACGCGACCTGTTGTGTCTCCGTTAACCCTATTGTCGAACATTTAAAAGTAGAAAATTATGCCAAGATCAGTAAATCACGTTGCATCAAGAGCAAAGCGTAAGAGAATTTTGAAGCTTACCCGCGGCTACTTTGGAGCCCGCAAGAATGTTTGGACAGTAGCAAAGAACACCTGGGAGAAGGGTCTGACCTATGCCTATCGTGACCGCCGCAACAAGAAGCGCAATTTCCGCAGTCTGTGGATCCAGCGTATCAATGCTGCTGCTCGTCTGGAGGGCATGAGTTACAGCGTCCTCATGGGCAAACTCACCAAGTCTGGTATCGAGATCAACCGCAAGGTGCTCGCCGACCTGGCCATGAACAATCCCGAGGCTTTCAAGGCCATCGTGGAGAAGGTGAAGTAAATCAGACTTTTCCGTCGGATAACCAAAGAGAGCCCCTCAGCAGTCTGAGAGGCTCTTTCATTTTTTTGTTGTCCTTGATCTCGACAACACTATTTCTTGACAACACTATCTCTTGTCAGCACTATCTCTTGTCAGCACTATCTCTTGACAGCCCTATCTGACAGCCCTGATGCAGCGGCCACTGAAGCGGTTGCTCGACAGTTTGCCTACAGACACAGAGGCATCCGAGAGATCAAACTCCAGGCACCAGGCCTTCGTGGGGATCGTCTCATAGAGGGTTGAAGTCCAGTAGTAGCCATACACAGCGCGGAACTGCACGTCAGCATAGAAGCGGAATCCCGTGATGGGCAGGAAGATCGAGTTGCCCGTCTTCTTGCTGGTCACCTTATAGCCGTTCATGCCGTCCATCGAAGTCCATTCCCAGGTGCAGTTGTCAGGGTTTATCAGTTCCTCATACTCATCCACCGTAGGCATGCGCCAGTCACCACCCCAGTTCATGTGGGCAGCATCGTCGGCAGGCACCAACTGGGTCTTCCTGTCGCTGTGCGAGTACTTGATCAGATACTCCGTCTTTGCGCGGCTCCAGGCATAGGTCTCCCACGAGTAGTACTCCTTGGGCTTGGTCTCACCCCAGGCGAAGTACGTGCCATAGCCAGCCGGCTTCTTCGCACCCACATTCATGTTGGCCCACTTCACACTCAGCCCCATGTCCACAGCCTCCACACCGTCGGGAGTCTTGGCTTCCGGGTCCGTTCCGTTCACCTTGGCCTGGCCCACTGTCCAGAGGGACATCACGGCCAGCATCGTCAGAAATAACTTTTTCATCTGTCCTGTTTTGGTGGCAAAGATACGAAGAAAATCCCAAACCGCCATATATTTTCGGAATTATTCTTGCAACTCCCGGAAATATTTCCTATCTTTGCAGCGTGAATACGAAAGTGAAGACTAAGATGAAGTCAAAGACCGAAATATTGAACCTTCTGAAACAGTACAAGCCTAAGGCCCAGCGCGAGTACGGCTTGACTCGGCTTGGCATCTTCGGTTCTGTGGCACGTGACGAACAGACTGGCGACAGCGATGTTGATGTGTGCTACGAGGGCACTGTTCCCTCGTTACTGACTCTTGACAAGATTCAGACAGAACTTGAACAACTCTTTGGCTGCAAGGTTGATATGGTCAGGCTGCGTGACAACATGAATCGTCTCCTTCGCCAAAGAATACTAAGAGATGGCATATACGTTTGACAAAGAGATTGCAACAGACAGCCTAACGCACAGGGGGACGGGAGTCTTGTGCTTTCAGGGGGACAGGACCCTTGTGCGCCAGACCTGCTGGGCTTGCCAGTCGACCTGGTGACGGATAAGGGACTGATGGAGTTTGCCCGCCCCAGTGTTGACCGTGATAAGAAACTGATATATGAGAGAGCATAGCAGAGACCGTATAATTTTCATTTAATTTGTATAATATGAGAAAGTTTGTTTCATCCTTGCTGCTTACATTGTTTCTGCAGAATGTTATTGCCCAAAATTTGAACCATGTGGCTTTTGACACGAATGGCCCTATGGGGGAGTGCTTATTCCCGCATGATGAAAATGGTAATATTACATTCTCAGGTATTGTCGAGAGTCCTTATTGCAGTGATACCATTATGGGATTGGCAAAAGAATTCATATACGATATCACAAAACGTTATGACGCCAAGACCAAAAACAATTTAGAGGGAATAACAAAAGTAGCCTGCGATATGGAATTGAAGGTGGGAAAAAATTATCTCTCACTCAATATTGGTGGCATAGATATTGGCACATGGGAGCGTGCGGCTAGTACAATTAGGTTTAATCTAATGATAGAGGTCAGGAATCATAAGTATCGCTATACACTTTCTGACTTCTATACTGAGCGCAGGAGAATTCATGGTGCAGCCAAAGAGCAAGGACCTTCAAACATGATTCATTGGCAAAGGGTTAACAGTTTGACAAAAGAAATTAATTCTGCAAGAAAAAGCGAGAAGCAGGAAAAACAAGACCAACTCGAATTAGAGAAGGCACAATATCAAGCTGAGTTTAATGCGGTGAGCGACGTGATAAATGGTCTTAAAAATTTTGCTGAAATAAAAGATGATTTCTGAGTTTCTGAGATTTCTGACAGCAGTCGTGGGGATTTCTAAGACAGGCGCCTGGGCATCAGGAATGAACATGGCCGGATTGCTATCTCCGAGTTAGCAAAATCGGGGGTGCGTTTATAACAATGCCTTCCATCACTTATGCTAATGCCTACTACGGCTCGTGCTAATGCCTTGTACGAGTGATAGTAGGCATTACTATCAGGGGTAAAGCCTAGCGCACAAGACTCCAGTCCCCTTGTGCGCTTGACGGCTGCTATGACTCAGGTACCTGTCGGCTACTTATATATTTTCATCATCCGTTCCTCCCAAAAATATGACACTGTCATTTGTCATATTTGTCATTTTTCTCCCGTCGCCTCGCTGCCATACTTAAAAAATGCCATCCTCCCCCCATACTTTATACTCGTGCTGATGCCTTGCACAGTATAGTAGGCTTTACTATCAGGGGTAAAGCGCACAGGACTCCAGTCCCCTTGTGCGCCGCAGGGTGTCCGCAGGGTGTGTCCAGACATCTTTTCTACTAAAAATGACAATTATGACAAATGACAATTGTCATTTCCCCCCACACACCCTTTCCGCAAAACTCTGTTCTAAATTCATTATTATATATAATATATATATTATATATAATAATGGCATAATTTCCATATTTCATCATCCGTTCCTCCCCCCCAAAAAAAATATGACACTGTCATTTGTCATATTTGTCATCTTTCTCCCGTAGCGCAGGGTGTCCAGACATCTTTTCTGCTAAAAAATGACAATTATGACAAATGACAATTGTCATTTCCGCCCACACACCTTTCCGCGAATACTCTGTTCTAAATTCATTATTATATATAATATATATATTATATATAATAATGGCATAATTTTCATATTTTCTTTATCCGTCTCTCCCCCAAAATATGACACTGTCATTTGTCATAATTGTCATATTTGTCATCTTCCTCGCTGGCAACCCTTTCAAAACCGCCCATTTTGCTATCTCAGAGATTACAAAATCGCCCTCTTCCGCCTTACACCCCATACTTTACTGTCGTGCTGATGCCTGTTTATCCTCTTGCTAATGCCTGTTTACTCAGTAAGTAGGCATCGTTTACAAATGTAAACTCCTATCAGTACGACACAAAACAGGCATCCCCAACACACTAAACAGGCATTACTAACACACTAAACTGGCATCCCATCAACCAAACATGGCGCCATATTCCCCCGCCTTTGGGGTCTGAACACTAAAAAAAACAGAATTGTGGCGTGAAATTGGAATAAAATTAGTACCTTTGCGTCCGAATTATATAAATAATGTTGTTATGGTACTCAAAGATTCACTATATTCGATTCAGAAAAAGCAGCAACAAGAGTCTGCCGTCTGCTATGATCTGGCGCTTCACGCTGACCACTTCATCTATCAGGCCCATTTCCCTGGAGAGCCTATCACGCCGGGTGTCTGTGTCATCCAGATGGCCAAGGAACTGTTGGAGGACCATCTCCAGCGGCCGTTGGCTGTGAGCACGGTCAAGAATGTGAAGTTCCTGGCAGTCATCTCGCCCATAGCCCATCCTCTGGTCCGTTATACAATTGACCGTATCCAGGAGGGGCCCGACGGTGTGAAGGCTGTGGTGGATGTCACCGTCGGAGGGCAGTTGATGACCCACATCTCGTTGCAACTCAATTAGTCGGAAAGAAATGAAGAAAATCCTTTCAGTCTATGTCGTTGCATACCTGATCCTGCTTTCCACGATCCTCGGAATGCTGTATGTATATCCGAAACTGGAACTACACTTGATGCTGAACTCCCATCACACGGGGGTTCAGGATACATTTTTCCCGTATTTCTCCATCTTGGCGGAAGGCCCCCTGTATATCCTGGCGCTGCTGCCGATGCTGTGGAAGAAGTTCAGGCTGACCCTCTTCTTCGCCTTGTGTGAACTGTCGGCGGGTACCATCCTGCAAGTGCTGAAACACATCATCAGTCATCCTCGCCCTGTCAGTGCGTTTGAGGAATACTCCGACGCCGTGCTCCCTGTGGTGCAGGGCGTGGATCTGCATCATAGCAATTCCTTCCCGTCGGGCCATGCCTCTACATTCTTCGTGTTCTGTACCTGTTGTGTGCTGCTTCTGGCCTACCGGTATGGGCAGAGAGCCCGTCAGAACAGCCAGGAGTCATGCATCCTGCCGTGTGTGCTGGCGGTGCTGCTGGTGGCTTTTGCCGCATTGGGAGCCTACTCCCGCATCTACCTTTCACAGCATTTCCTGTCGGATGTCTGCGTGGGCAGCATCATTGGTGTGGTCACCCCATTGCTGATGTTTTATTTCTTCGGACAAAAGATTCTGAAATTAGGAGCGGAATCTCGTCATGTGCCCCAAACAGAGTGAGGTCAGTCGTCAGCGCGAGATGCTCCGTAAGTGGGGCATCTGTGTGGTGATTCCAACGTACAACAACGGTGGAACTATCCTCCGCGTGGTGCAGGAGGCTCTGGCTGAATGTGACGATGTGATGGTGGTGAACGACGGCAGCACAGACTCTACGGCTGCCATTCTGGAAGGTATCAAGGGCATCACCCTTGTGACGTTGCCCCAGAACCGTGGTAAGGGAGCCGCCCTGAAGGCAGGTTTCCTCAAGGCGCTCGACATGGGGTTCTCCTATGCCATCACCCTCGATGGAGACGGTCAGCATGACCCTGCTGAGATCAGCCTGTTCCTGAAGGCTCACACAGACCATCCCAACACCCTCATCGTGGGCAGCAGGAACCCAGAAAAGGTCAACCGCAGCAAAGGCAGTGACTTCGCCAACCAGTTCTCCAATTTCTGGTTCTGGGTGCAGACGGGTCGCAGGCTCAAGGACACCCAGACCGGCTACAGGCTGTATCCGCTGAGGAAGTTGCACGGGCTCAGGCTGCTCACCTCGCGCTATGAGGCTGAGTTGGAACTGCTGGTGCTGGCCTCGTGGCATGGGACGGAGATTGTGGAGATACCCATCGATGTCTATTATCCGCCCCAGGAGGAGCGCGTGAGTCATTTCCGTCCTGGCATGGACTTCGCCAGAATCTCAGTCCTGAATACGGTGCTCTGTGGGCTGGCTGTCGTCTATGGCCTGCCTCTGAGGCTTTTCCGCTGGGTGATGAAATATATACGGACGGGGTATGCCCTGTTGTTTTTCCTGTTCTTTATGTTTGTGGTGATTAAGCCCGCGGTGTGGGTGCTCTTGAAGTTCAGGAAGGGTGAGAACAGATGGCTTCACCGGCTGATGTACAGGGCTTCGCGGTTTGTGATGCTGACGCATGGCATCCCAGGCGTGAGGTTCTCGGCAGAGGTGAGTCTGGGGGTGACGTTTGACCGCCCGAGGGTGGTGGTCTGTAATCATCAGTCGCATCTGGACTTGCTCTGTCAGTTGATCTTTACACCCGATATCGTGTTCCTGACCAACGACTGGGTATGGAACAATCCTTCCTATGGTCTGCTGATCAGGAATGCGGAGTATTATCCTGTGCGTGATGGCATAGAGGAACTGTTGCCCAAGTTGCGCTCACTGGTGGAACGTGGCTATTCGATAGCCATCTATCCAGAGGGCACCCGTTCTAAGGACTGCAGGATCGGACGATTCCATCAGGGAGCATTCTGGCTGGCAGAGCAACTGGGTGTCGACATCCTGCCCATGTGTATCTATGGCACAGGTAAGATCCTGAAGAAGAAGACGTACACCCTACACAAGGGCCCTGTGAGGGTTGAGGTGGGCGAGCCCGTCAGTCACTCACAACTTCAGGCAATGGGAGATACGCTGGAGCAGGCCAGGCAGATGCGCAGACGCTATACACAATGGTATGAGGATGTGAAGGTGAGAAGTGAAAAGGTGAAAGGGTGAAAGAGTGAAAAGGTGAAAGAGTGAAAAGGTGAAAAAGTGAAAAAGTGAAAGAGGTGAAAAAGCGTGTGGTGATTATCGGCAGTGGTCTGGGCGGACTTGCCTGTGGCGTTATCTTAGCCAAGAACGGCTATCAGGTGACGGTGCTGGAACAGGGTTCGCAGATAGGCGGCTGTCTGCAGTGCTTCAATAGAGGCAAGGCCAAGTTTGAGACGGGTATGCACATCATTGGCAGTGCCAGTGAGGGTCAGACACTCGACCGCCTGCTGCAGTATCTGGAGGTGAAGAAAGACCTGACGCTCTCACAACTCGATCCTACAGGCTATGATATCGTCTCACTGGGTGGCCGGCATTTCCGATTTGCCAACGGTAGGGAAGCCTTCATCCGTCAGATGGCAGACTACTTCCCTCATCAGCGTCAGGCCTTAGAGCGCTATTGTGACTGTGTGCAGGAGGTGGCAGAGATATCCAGTCCTCGTTCGTTGAAGTATGCGGATACAGTGGCAGACTTCAAGACCGACCTAATGCTCCGCTCTATCAATGAGGTGGTCGATGAGGTGATCACAGACCCTCTCCTTGCCAAGGTGCTGGTGGGCAACCTGCCGCTCTATGCTGCTGAGCGAGACAAGACACCCTTCTCCACCCATGCCTTCGTCATGGACTTCTATAATCAGAGCACCTACAGGGTTGTAGGCGGCAGTGACCAGATTGCCACGTCGCTGGCCAACACCATCAGGGGCTATGGGGGTGAGGTGCTCTCCCGTCGGAAGGTGACACGCATCATCTGCGACGACAGTCATGCCACAGGGGTGGAGTTCACAGACGGCCATTCACAGACAGTCCCATCGGATATCATTCCAGCAGATGTGGTGATTTCAGACACCCATCCTATCAGGACCCTTGAAATGCTCGACAGCCACCTGATACGGCCTGCCTTCCGACAGCGTATCAATGCCATGCCACAGACAACGGGCATCTTCTCTGTCTACCTGCATTTCAAGGACCAGATGGTTCCCTATATGAACTCCAATTTCTTCGGCTATACAGGCGATACCCCCTGGGGCTGTGAGAACTACGACGCCCAGAGTTGGCCCAAAGGCTATCTCTATATGCACCTCTGTCATCAGCCGAAGCCTGCCTTTGCCCAGACAGGCGTGATTCTCTCCTATATGCAGATGAAGGATGTTGAACAGTGGCGTGGTACAACCATCGGACGACGTGGGGCAGACTATGAGGCCTTCAAGCAGGAACGGGCAGAGCGGCTCCTGGATGCTGTGGAGAAGGAGTTCCCTGGTCTGCGCAGTCAGTTGCAGGCATATTACACGTCGACACCCCTGACCTATCTGGACTATACAGGTACGGCCGAAGGCTCTATGTATGGCGTGGCTAAGGATGTGACGATGGGTGCTGCATGCAGGGTACCTCATCGTACACGCGTCCCAAATGTCCTGCAGACGGGGCAGAACATCAACTCGCATGGTGTCTTAGGGGTGATTGTAGGTGCGATGGTGACCTGTGGGGAACTGTTGACATCACGGACGATTTATGAAGAGGTGAGTGGTAAGATATAAGTGGTAAGATATAAGAGGTGAGAGGTAAGAGGTGAGAGGTAAGAGATATGATTATGAAACAGAGTGTAGTTATCATAGGAGGAGGATTGGGAGGACTCTTTACGGGAGCGATCCTGGCTAAGGAGGGCCTGCACGTGACGGTGCTGGAAAAGAATGCCACCATCGGCGGTGGTCTCCAGACATTCCGTCGCTTTGGTGAGGTCTTTGATACAGGGATGCATGTAATCGGAGGATTGCAGCCTGGTGGGAACATCTGGAGCATCTGCCGATACCTAGGCATCCTTGACCAGGTCAGCATCCGTGATGTCGATGCAGAAGGGATGGACCATCTCTACTTCTCCGAGGATCAGAGACACTATGTCATCCCCAAGGGCAGAGAGGCTTTTGTCTCCTCGCTCGCCACCCAATTCCCTGAAGAGGCTGACGGACTGCAACGCTATGTGGATGCCATCTTCGCCCTGTCGGAAGAGGTGGACCTGTTCTACCTTCGTCCTGCACGCACAGGCATGGTCTCCCATTCCGAGGCATTCCTGACGGCTGCTGACGACCTGATAGCCCGATACATCAGGGATGAGCGCCTGCGTAGTATACTGGCCTATATGAATCCCCTCTATGGGGGCAGGGGACAGCAGACGCCTGCCTATGTCCATGCCATCATCAGCGTGCTTTACATCAGCGGTACCAGCCGTTTCGTGGGAGGCAGCAGCCACTTTGCCGACCTGTTGGCAGAGGTCATCACAAAGCAGGGTGGGGAAGTGATGGCTGGCGACGGTGTGGAGTGGATAGAGGTGCAGGAACGTCAGGTGCAGTATGTGAAGACCCGGAAGGGACGTACGTATCAGGCCGACTGGTATATCTCTGACGTCCATCCTTGTACACTGTTCACGCTGATGGACCAGAAAGCGTTTCCCAAGTCGTATAGGGAGCGTCTGGACAGCATCCCCAATGCTTATTCAGCCTTCTCGCTCTATGTCAAGATGAAACCAGACACCTTCCCTTATATGAACTACTCTGAATACTATATGACCCGCTATGCTGACGTCTGGCAATTCGGTGATTCAGAGAAGCCGTGGCCCTTAGGTTTCATGCTGATGACTCCCCCAGAGCCAGAGCAAGGCCCCTACAGTCGGAAGGTGCTGGTGACAGCCCCGATGACCTTCGACCATGTGCGTCGTTGGGAAGAAACGACTACTGGTCATCGTGGGGCAGACTATGAGGCGTGGAAACAGGAGATGGCAGACCGTCTGCTGACACAGGTGGAAGAACTGCACCCAGGCTTCCGTGAGCAGATGATGGCTGTCAACACCTCATCGCCCCTGACCATCCGCGACTACTATGGCGTGAAAGAGGGCGCCATCAGTGGGTTCAGTAAGGACTGCAGGAACATCACCCTCTCTATGGTGCCTGTGGTGACGAAGGTGCGAAACCTGTTGCTGACAGGCCAGAACAACAACCTGCATGGCTTCTGTGGCGTGCCACTGACGGCCATCCTCACCTGTGAGGCCATCTTAGGGCAGAATTATGTTTTAGAAAAGATTCATTCATGCAAAGATTGTTGATATTGATACTGACACTATTGACGTCCATCTGCGTATCTGCCCAGGTGAATATCTGGGAGGGTACATCGCGAGATGTGGAGGTGGAACTGATACCCTATCCTGTTGAAGGACAGTACAATACAGGGATCGTCATTTGCCCGGGTGGCAGTTATTTCTGGCACGATATGGAGGCCGAAGGTCATGATGTGGCACGCTGGCTTCAGCAGAACGGCATTGCAGCCTTTGTACTGCGCTATCGGACAGCACAGACACCAGCCTTCATCACTCGTTATCGTTATCTGTTCAGAGGGGTACGCTACCCTGATCCGCAGGATGACCTGTTGCAGGCCCTGCGTTATGTGAGAACTCATGCTGCCGACTTTGGTGTCAATCCCGAACAGGTTGGGGCGATGGGCTTTTCGGCTGGTGGGCATCTGGTGATGTCGGGAGCAGAACTGTTCAGTGTTGCAGACCGTCCTGCCTTTGTCGCACCTGTCTATCCTGTTGTCACCTTTACACAGGACTTTACACACAAACGTTCCAGAAGGGCACTGCTGGGAGATGGCAGGAAACACAGTCGCGTGCTTTGCGATTCCCTGTCGCTGGAGTGCCATGTGCCAGCAGATTGTCCCCCCGTTTTCCTGGTAAACTGTAAAGACGACCCTGTAGTAGACTATCGCAACAGCGAATTACTCGATTCAGCCCTGGCAGCCAGGCATGTAGCCCACCGTTACATCCAGTATGAGACAGGAGGACATGGCTTTGGCGCCTCAGACAAGAAAGGGACTGCCGAGAGCAGACAGTGGCGGGCATCCTTCCTGGACTGGTTGCATGAGATATGTCCTAAGGACTTACGTTTGGTTTCGAAAAATAATTAAAACAACTACCATGATAAAAGAATCGAAGTTTGATGATATCCGACCCTATTACGACGAGGAGATTCCAGCAGCCATGCAACGCATAGCCAGTAGCACTTCTTTCCCGCTCCTAGCCTCCTATGTCTATCCCGAGGAGTCTGTCGAGAAGGTGCGTCAGCGGATAGTAGGCTATACCAATATCCATGATTTCCAGACGGAGACCATGCGCCGTGTGAATGAGCAGGTCATAGCCAGGAGCATCACGGAATTCACCTGTGACGGCATCTCTCGCCTCTCACCTCATGACTCTTATCTCTATGTGTCCAATCATCGTGACATCATGCTCGACTCCAGTCTGTTGCAGTATTTCCTGGTGACCCAGGGCTTTGATACGACGGAGATCACCTTTGGCGCGAATCTGATGCAGGGGCAGTTGGTCATTGATATTGGCAAAAGTAATAAGATGTTCAAGGTGGAGCGTCCCGGTGGTGGCTTCAAGGATTTCTATCGCAGTTCGCTCCATCTGTCAGAGTATATCCGTCATGCCATCTTGGAGAAGCACCAGAGTGTATGGATTGCCCAGCGCAACGGGAGAACCAAGAATGGTATCGATGTGACAGACCAGGGCATCATCAAGATGTTCTGCATGAGCCGGATGGACGATAAGATACGGGCTCTCTCGGAACTGCATATCGTTCCTGTGGCGGTCAGTTATGAGTGGGAGTCGTGCGACATTCTCAAGACGTTGGAACTCTATCAGTCACAGTTCTCAAAGTATATCAAGAAACCTGGTGAGGACTTGAACAGTATTCTTACGGGACTGATGCAGCGCAAGGGCAGGGTGCACTTCGAACTCTGCGAACCCATCAAGGAGGATGAGTTGATGCAGTTTGACGGCTTGACAAACAACGAGTACCACAAGGCTGTGGCTCAACTCATAGACAGTCGTATCAATACAGCCTACCGCCTGTGGCCCAACAACTATATTGCCCACGACATCCGTTATGGCAGCAAGGCCTTTAGTGCTTTCTATACCAAGGAAGAATGGGAGGCATTCGAGCACAGGCTGGCACAGTTGGAGAAGTATGAGGACTGTGACCTCGATCAGTTGAAGGATATCTTCTTAGGCATCTATTCTAACCCAGTGGACCGGAAATGAAAGACGTGGCGGTGAGGATCTATGACTGGATGAGTGGTCACCGCTGGTGGTGCCTGGCATCGTTTGTGGTGGTGACACTGCTGATGGTGCTGTCTGTCACACGACTCTCCTACAAAGAGGATATCCGCGATTTCATCCCCCTTGACGAAGAGGAGCGGACAGCCCTCAACGACTATGACCGTCAGGCACAGACCAGTATGATCGTTGCCATCATAGAACACCGTGACAGCACTATAGACGATCCTGACCTGCTGGTAGAGAGCGTGGAAACTTTCATCGATGCCATCAGTGATGTGGAAGGCTTGACAGTGCAGTCTGTACTCTCACAGATGGAAGAACGGCAGGAAGACCTCTATCGCCAGTTGCCATTCCTGCTCGGAGCAGAGGATTACCAGCGCATGGACAGTCTGTTGCGACAGCCAGAGTTTGTCGCCTCAAAACTTGAGGAAGACAAGGAGAGACTGTTGATGCCGATGGGTAGCATGATGGCTCACGATATCACCCACGACCCCTTGGGACTCTTCTCTCCTGTATTGTCATTGCTTCGTGATACGACTGTCATGGACCGTTTTGATCTCTACGATGGATGTCTGCTTACCGCTGACCATCGCAGGGCCTTGGTCATGATGTCCTCTCCCTATGGTGGCAGTGAGACAGCCTCCAACGAACGCCTCTTAGAGGTGCTGAAAGTTAAGGCTGACAGTGTCTCCTCACTCCTCACTTCTCACTCCTCACTCCTCGAACCTCCTCTCTCCATCCGCTTCTGTGGGGCTCCTGTCATTGCTGTTACCAATGCCTCGCAGATTAAGACAGACTCCCTGATTTCCGTAAGTATCGCAGTCGTGCTCATTCTCTTGCTCTTGTGGTTCTTCCTGCGCAGTCTGCGAAACATCCTGCTGATAGCATTCTCGATAGGTTGGGGGTGGGTCTTTGCCGTGGCTTGCCTGTCGTGGGTCCATCAGGAGGTGTCTGTCATCGTCATTGGCATCTCGTCGATCATTGTGGGTATCGCTATCAACTACCCACTACACCTTATCGCCCATCTGAGCCATACCCACGATGTCCGTCAGGCCTTGAAAGAGGTTGTCAAACCCCTTGTGGTGGGGAATATTACTACCGTTGGGGCCTTCTTTGCACTGGTTCCCCTCCGTGCTGTCGCCTTGCGTGATCTGGGACTCTTCAGTTCCTTCCTCCTCGTCGGAACCATTCTCTTCACCATTATCTGGCTGCCACAGGTGTTACGGTTTAAGTTTACAGTTGACAGTTTAAGTTCTTGCGTCCCTTCGGTAGCAAGTGGCAATGCCGAGTGTACAAATGATGACTCTGCGGTTTCCGAGCGGCTTGCCAGCAAATCAACTGTAAACCGTAAACTGTCAACTGTAAACAAAAATACCTCTTGGCTAATTGCTGCTCTCCTCCTTCTCACGGCCTTCTTCGGATATCACAGTCTGCATACCACCTTTGATGCGGATCTGACACATATCAATTACATGACCCCAGCCCAGCGTACAGACATGGCTCTCCTGCAACAACTGATGCCTACTGACACACAGCGCCAACAGGATCTTAATGATCGTCTGCCCTCTACACCAGAGGCACAGCAGGATCGTCTTCGTCTATGGCAGTCATGGACATCCTCCCACCATGACCAACTGCAGTCTACGCTCCGTCAGGAGGCAGACCGGATAGGCTTTGCCCCAGACTCCTTCGATCCCTTCTTTGCCCTCCTTTCCCCCTCTTCAGAAGGGCTTGCCAACATATCATCTGTAAACCGTCAGCTGTCAAGTGTAAACCGTCAACTGTCAACTGTAAACAAAAATCCCTTCGCCTCCATCGCTACTCATCTCTCCGATGACTTCAACTATATTGGCTGGACTTGTGCCTGTATTGTGTTCTTCTTTCTCTGGGCCTCTTTCCGGAGTCTGCCATTGGCACTGTTGTCATTCCTCCCGATGGCGGTCAGTTGGCTGTGGATCTTAGGAATCATGGCCCTGCTGGGCATCCAGTTCAATATCATTAATATCATTCTGAGCACGTTCATCTTTGGTCAGGGTGACGACTATACGATCTTCATGACTGAGGGCACTGTCTATGAGTACACCCATCGTCGGCCCATGCTGGCCTCCTACAGACGGGCGATCATCTTGTCTGCACTCATCATGTTCATTGGTATCGGCTCACTCATCACTGCCCGTCATCCTGCTCTTCACTCCTTGGCGGAGGTTACCATCGTGGGCATGTTCTCCGTGGTGCTCATGGCTTTCGTCATCCCACCCGTGGTGTTCCATTGGTTTGTTCGTTTCCGCAAGGCCTTTAGCCATAAAGGTAATCATCTGTAAACTATAAACAAATATTCGTTATGAAAGAAAAGATTCGTCAGATGTTGGAAGATGTCCTGCCGTTGGTCAACTTCGACAGCGACTTCCTGTTCAGTGAACTCGACTCCTTAGGTGTCACGACCATTCTTATGACCCTTTCTGATGCTTATGGCATCACCCTCGATGCCTCTGATGCTACCCCTCGTAACCTCCGTTCTCTCGATAGCCTTGTCGCCCTCGTCGAGCGTAAATTGTCTGAGAAAGGATGAATCTCGAAGATTATCTGCATCAGAATGCTCGGTGTTATCCAGACAAGGTTGCCGTGGTCTGTGGAGACACGACCCTGACCTATGCCCAGTTGTGGCAGGAGGTGGCCCGTCGTGCACAGGCTTTCCATCCTCATGAAGTGGTCTGTTTTCGATCTTCGCAGGACATTGATTTCCTCGTCACCTACATGGCCGTTCATCTGGCTGGTGGGGTGGCGGTGCCTTTAGAACATGGTATGCCTGACACCTTGTTTGAGCGTATTTCATCAGCGGTAGCAAATTCTTTCACTCTTCACTCTTCACTCCCCATCGCTGACATCCTCTATACCACAGGCACCACGGGTCAGTCGAAAGGTGTGATGGTCAGTCATCGCGCCCTCATCGCCGATGCTGAAAATCTCATCGCAGGTCAGGGCTTCTCCCACGACCTGGTCTTTATCATCAATGGTCCCCTCAATCATATTGGCAGTCTCTCCAAGATCTGGCCCTGTATCATCCTCGGCGCCACCATCCTCATCATCGAAGGCATGAAGGATCTCAATGCCTTCTTCCGTGCCCTCGACACACCTCCTTCCTCCTTTCTCCTTCCTCCTTCCTCGAAACTGAAATTCGCCACCTTCTTCGTGCCTGCCACCATCCGTATGATTCTCCAGTTCGCACCAGACAGACTGGCCTCCTATGCCCATAAACTTGACTTTATCGAATCTGGCGCAGCCCCTCTGCCACAGACAGATATGAAACGACTCTGCGAACTGTTACCCCATACGCGTCTCTATAATACCTACGCCTCAACAGAGACAGGTATCATCGCTACCTATAATTATAATGATGGGCGTTGTATGGCCAACTGTTTAGGTCGTCCGATGCCTCACTCGAAGATTCTCATCACCCTAGACGGCCTTATCGCCTGTCAGGGTGACACCCTCATGAGTGGCTATGTAGGTGATCCGGAACTCACGGCCACGGTTCTTCACGATGATACTGTCTTCACCTCAGACGTCGGCATCCTCGATGAGGAGGGGATGCTCCACCTCTCGGGCCGTGCTTCTGATGTGATCAATGTGGGGGGATTTAAGGTTTCTCCTATCGAAGTGGAGGAGGCTGCAATGGCCAGTCCTATGGTCAGCGATTGTATCTGTATCTCCGCCAGCCACCCCGTCACAGGCCGCGCTCTCAAACTTCTGGTGGTCACTCCGCCAGGTCAGAAACTCGACAAGCGTACCCTGGCCCGTTATCTTGCTGACCGTCTGGAACCCTATAAGGTTCCCATGCTCTATGAGCAGGTTGATACCATCGCCCGAACCTATAACGGCAAACTCGACCGCAAGTTCTATCTTACTCCTTAACCTATACGGATACGTGCATCTACGGCTGTGACACTATGCTCGTCGGCGAGCAGGGGATTGATGTCAATCTCCTTGATTTCTGTGGCAAAACGGAGGAGGGTGGATAGTCGGACGATGATCTCTGCATACTTCTGTTCGTTGACGCCTTTTTGTCCGCGTGTACCTTTTATTATTTTATAGCCCCTGAGGGAATGGATCATCGAATATGCCTCTGGATAGGTGAGGGGAGCGAGTCCCGAAGACACATCCTTGAGCATCTCGACAAAGATGCCACCAAGTCCGCAGAGGACGACATGGCCGAAGCGTTCCTCATATTTTGCACCAATAAACAGTTCGGTGCCTTTCAGCATCTTCTGCACCATCACATCCGTCGCGCCATCTATCTGCATCATTCGGTCGAACTCAAGAGCAAGATGTTCTGCTGTGCGGATATTCAGTGCCACACCGCCCACGTCGCTCTTATGAATAGGCCCTACGACCTTGGCCACGACAGGATAACCAATACGAGCCGCAAAGTCGGTGAGTTCTTCCTTCGAATGGCTGACCTTCTCGGGTACCATCTGAATACCAGCGCAGGTGAGAATGTCACGTACGGCGTTAGGAGACAGCCAACCACTGTCCTTACCTTCGAATTTGAGACGGCCAATCTCTCGGAAGAGAATGCTGTGCAGTTGTGAGATATTGACCCCGTAGAGTTCCACTTCGTGTGTGGCAGGTTGTGGGGTGCGCATAATCTGCGACAAAGTGCTGGCCAGCGTCACCTCGTCACTGAAGTTCACATGACCCTTAGCCAGGAAATCGGCCACTTCCGGACCTGCCGTCACCATGCTGGGTAGGATGGGGAAGATGGGTTTCTTGCATTCGCGTATCTTTTGATCGAGCACACTGTAGGCCTCGTAGAGTTGGGTGAGGCCAGGTGTGCCGTAGATGACGGCAATGGCATCGATTTGGTCGAGTTTATGTTCGCAATAGTCGATGATGGTGCCTAGTTGTGCGGGTGTGCCTGTGGCGAGAAAGTCTATGGGGTTAGCCACTGACGAGCCTGGGAACAGTTGCGCTTTCAGTTCATCTGCCATTGGTCCCTCTATCTTTGGAACGTTCAGTCCGCCTTTGGAGAGAGCGTCAGTGAGCATCACACCAGGACCACCGGCATGGGTGACAATGGCAAAGTTGTTAAGCGATGAGAGAGGTGTCTTGAGGTGGGAGGTGACCATGAAGATACAGCCTGTCGTGGTGAGTTCCTCACGGGAGAAACAGCGTACGATACCCGCCTTTCGGAATAGGGCTTCTACGGCTGCATCGCTGGATGCAATGGCCCCAGTATGACTGGATGCAGCCCTGCTGCCACTCTCGCTCGAACCTGACTTGATGGCCGCGATACGACACCCTTTCTGAATCAGGCGACTGGCATAATAGAGCAGTTTGTCGGGGTTGGAGATATTCTCGATATAGAGTAGTTTTACCTTAGAATCGGTCTCCGGGTTGAAGTGCTCGTCCATATACTGCAGCACGTCCTCAATGCCAATCTGCTTTCCGTTTCCTATACTCCATACCGAATTGAACTGCAGGCCTTTAACGACTGCACTCTCGAGTATAAATACAGCCGTGGCACCAGAGCCACTGATGAAGTCAGCACCATTCAGATCAAGTTTGGGGATGGGGAGCGTAAAGACACTGTGATGATGGCGATTCAACAGTCCGATACAGTTGGGGCCAATGAGTGCCGCGCCATATCTCTCACAGGTGTCGAGGATGTGCTGTTCGAGTGCTGCACCAGCCTTTGTCTCCTCCCCGAAACCGGCAGAAATAATGACGAATGCCCTGACGCCTTTTTCAGCACAAAGGTAGTCGACATAATCGGGACAATACTTCGCTGCCACCACGAGGATAGCGAGGTCTGTCTGAGGAATGTCCTTCACATCATGGAAGGCTTTGATGCCTTGGATGGTGTCCTCTTTGGGGTTGACGATACGAAGTTCACCTTGATAGTCTCCGTTAATCAGATTTCGTACGATGGAGCCACCGGGCTTGTGGACATTGTTGGAGCCGCCGATAACGACGATGCTCTTCGGTTGGAGTAGTTGTTCATTTATCATGCTGCAAAGATAGTGCAAAATTTTGATTAAGAGAAAAGAATACAGATTTATTTGTATTTTTGATCTATTTTATTCCAGAAGTATGGTCTATCTTCGAATGATATTCAAAGATATATAAAATTCCATAAATTCCCCATGTATTTGAAAATTATTCTTTACCTTTGCCAGAGAATTAGCATTGTAAAACTAATAACATGGTCAAATGATGAAGAGAATAATCACTTTATTGCTTATATTAATCATGCCGATGATGATATTTGGACAATCGTATGCTTCCCTGTGGAAGAAAGTGGAAGCGGCCAATGAAAAGGACCTTCCCAAGACCGAGTACGAACTGCTGCAGAAGATTGTGAAGAAGGCCGATAAAGGCAAGGACTACGGTCAGTTGCTGACGGCAGAGTTACGAAGTATCGACGTGATGGCTCACATGGCTCCAGACTCTCTGAAACCTGCCATGGTGCGTCTTCAGCAGCGATATGAAGCCACAACCGATGTGGTGCTGAAAACCGTGTACCAGACAGTTCTCCATCGTATCTACAGACAGAATGGTAGTCTGGAGATGGTCATCGAGGAGCCTGTGCTGACGCCGGACCTCTGTGAACGACTTGCCAAGGTGAAGGACGATGCCTACACACCCTTTGTCGTCAAGGGCGTGGATGCCAATATATTCAATCATGACCTGCTGCACGTTGTCGGCTATGAACTGGACGACAGCAGGAGTTTCCGCGCCATGCACGACTATTATAACAAGGTAGGTAATCGTCGGGCGGCTTGTATGACGGCTGTCCAAGTTTATCAGTTTGCTCCAAAAGAAGATCTCGACTCTGTGATTAAGGTATACGCAGACCTGCCAGAGTGTGGTGAACTGGCTTTGGAGCGTTATCGTGATATCCCTTACGACCAGAAGGCCGAGAAACTGGCTTATATTCAGGAGGCTCTGAGTAAGTGGGGGAGCACGTGGCCACGGCTGAAGAACTCGCTGGAAAATAACCGTCAGGAACTGACCAATCCTCAGTTCCGTATGTCTTTCGACCAGCATGTGGTGCTGCCGGAACAGACTCAGGAGATATCGTTGACTGACATCCGGAATCTACGTTCTGTCTCGCTGACTGTCTACAAGGTCAATGCCAAGGGGGATATCGGCATATCGCCCGACTATGCTGATGGTTATAAGAAGATTAAACCGCTGCTGGGTGATGTGGTCTGCGAAGTGAAGCGTGAGTACACTGGCAAGGCTTCTTATGAGTTTTTAGAAGATTCAATCACGATAAAGGGCCTGCCAGTGGGTGTGTATATGCTGGAGTTACAGTCTAATCCCAAGACAGAGGTTATCCGCCGTCTGTATTTCGTCACAGATGTCTATACCATGGCCGAAGATCAGCCGAGCCCAGAGGGAGTCCGGTATGTGGTGGTGAGTTCCAGAACCGGTCAGCCCATTGCCGGAGCCCGTCTGCACATCAAGGAATACATCACTTATGCCGCCTTCGATGAGTTTGACGTGGTGGCTGACAATCAGGGCGAGTATTTCTTCAAGACACGTGATACCAGCAGGAGACGGGAGGTTTTTGCCTATACGGATAAAGACCAATACTGTCCGGCGCTGAATGAGAACAACCATTATAGTTATTATGATCGTGACGATCTCGTCAAGAAGACGTGTGTTTATACAGACCGCGCCATCTATCGTCCTGGTCAGAAGGTCTATGTCAATGCCATCCTCTATCAGGTGAGACAGGGCATGGAACAGTCGGTAGAGTCGCATGTGGCCGTACACTTCCAACTGCGTGACGCCAATGGCAAAGTGGTGTCTGAACAGAAGGGTACGACAGATGACTATGGCGCCACTTCCTGTGAGTTCACGCTGCCGTCATCTGGTTTGACGGGCATGTATTCCATCCGTGTGAACAGTCAGAATCATTATATCCGTGTGGAAGAATATAAGCGCCCAACGTTCCATGTCGAGTTCCCTGAGGTGAAGGAGGCTTATGCCGCAGGTGACACGCTGACGGTGAAGGGTAGCGCCATGACTTATGCCGGTGTGCCTGTGCAGGGGGCTAAGGTGAAGTATAAGGTGGTTCGTCGTACTGCCTTTTGGTGGTGGTCGTACAGCCGCTATTGGGAGACAGCCACCCTTGGCTACAGCAACAACGGTGAAGAGATTTCCGAAGGTGAGGCTGAGACGGGAATGGACGGTACCTTTAACGTGACGATGCCGCTGACAATGCCTGAGACCAACTATCCGATGTATTATCAGTTTGTGGTCACTGCTGACGTGACAGACAGTGCCGGCGAGACCCACAGCGGACAACTCTCGCTGCCTTTGGGCAACAAGAAACAGGCACTGAGTGTTGACCTGGAGGAGAAGATGCTCATCGACGACAAACCTGTGATGACCTTCCATCTTCTCAATGCCTCAGGCAAGGATCTTGATGCAGAAGTTAAATATCGTATCGACGGTGGCAAATGGCAAACCGCCCCAACCAACAAGAGCCTGTCACTTACCTCTCATCTCCAGCCACTCAACTCTGGAAAACATCAACTTGAAGCCACTTGTGAGGGAGACAGCCTGAAGCGTGACTTTGTCATCTTCTCACTTGATGATGACCGTCCTGCCACTGAAACCAGCGATTGGTTCTATCAGTCTGCCTCACAATTCTCCAACGACGGTACACCAATGACGATTCAGGTTGGATCGTCAGATCAGAATGTGCATATCGTGTACAGCGTCTTCTCTGGCAATAAGTTGATCAAGCGTGGATCTGTCGACAGAAGCAATCAACTCCTGAACCTGAAACTCACCTATGAAGAGTCGTATGGCAATGGTCTGTTGCTTACTTTCGCCTGGGTGAAGAATGGCAAATGCTACACTCACTCGACACAGATTCAGCGCCCGCTGCCTGACAAGAACCTTACGCTGACATGGGCTACCTTCCGTGACCGGCTGAAGCCTGGGCAGCAAGAGGAGTGGACACTGACGGTGAAAGACTGTCAAGGCAAACCCGTCGATGCTCAGTTCATGGCAACACTCTACGATAAGAGCCTCGACATGCTGCAGTCTCACTCGTGGTCGCTGATACCCTATATCTACCTGCCTATGCCTACCACTACATGGGTCTATTCCGCTAATCATAAGATAAGCAACATGGCTTCTCATCATTGGAGTTCCAGAGATGTGGCAAAACTGGAGTTCAGTTACTTCGACCATGATGTCTATCCTAGTGCCTATTATAACCGTTTCCGTCCTTTCACCCGTGGTGCCGTGCTCAGCAGGGGGAGGGCGCGAGTCGCGGATGATGGCATGATGCTCGATGAGGCTGTGGCCATGGAGGCGCCGATGGCCTATGCCAAGATGGCTGAAGAACCTGCCGAGGCCAAGGCTGTGGAGGCTGATGCAAATGCTGAACCCGGGACAGACATGCAGGAAGAACAGGTCCAGGTGAGGGAGAACCTCAACGAGACCGCCTTCTTCTATCCTCAACTGACGACTGATGCTGATGGACATGTAGCCCTGAAGTTCACGTTGCCTGAGAGTCTTACCACCTGGCGGCTCTTGGGACTGGCCCATACCCGCGACATGTATGTAGGTATGATTATGGGTGAGGCAGTGGCACAGAAGGATGTGATGATCCAGCCCAACGTGCCCCGATTCCTCCGCGAGGGAGACCAGGGCGTCATCTCTGCCCGTATCTTCAATACGGGTAAGAAGGATTTTACCGGTAAGGCGCAGATAAGACTCCTTAATCCCGAGACCAATGCCGTAGTCTATGAACAGTCACAGACGGTGACATCAAAGGCTGGCGAGACTACCGCTGTCACTTTCAACGTCTCACCCCTTTCCTCTGAACACTCACTTCTCGTCTGCCAGATGACCGTCAGCGGCAAGGGTTTCTCTGACGGAGAACAGCACTACCTGCCCATCCTGCCCAGCCATGAGCGTGTGACGGTTACGATGCCCATCACTCAGCACCAGCCGGGAACGGTACAGGTGGATCTGGCAGCCCTCATCCCTGCTGATGCCAAGGGTAGCAAACTCACCTTCGAATATACCAACCAGCCCGCATGGCTGATGATCCAGGCATTGCCGACGGTGGGTCAGCCTTCTGATGAGAATGCGATCTCTCAGGCCGCCTCATTCTACGCCAACTCCCTCGGGCGATATATCCTCAAGCAGAATCCGCAGGCCAAGAGTGCTTTTGCCCTCTGGAAGCAGGAGGCTGGTGAGGATAACTCATTGACGAGTGCCCTGGCCAAGAACGGTGACCTGAAAGACCTCCTGCTCAACGAGACACCATGGGTGCTTGATGCCGACAACGAGACCGAACAGAAACAGCGTCTGGCAGACTTCTTTGACGGGAACCTCCTGCAGAACCGGTTGAACAGTGCTGTTGAGAAACTCCTCAAATTGCAACGTGCAGACGGCTCATGGTCGTGGTGGAAAGACATGCCAGGCTCGTTCTTTATGACTGTCGCCGTCAGTGAGATGCTTGTCCGCCTCAACGAGATGGCAGGGGAACAGACAGAGACGAAGCCGATGCTTACCCGTGCCTTTGACTTTATGGGCAATGAGATTGTCAAGGAAGTCAAGGAGATGAAGAAGTGGGAGAAAGAAGGCAACGCAGTGTCGTTCCCCAGTTTCAAGGCTTTGGAATGGCTCTATCTCGCCACCCTGGATGGCCGTGAGTTGCCAAGCGACGTACAGGCTGCCAACGATTACCTCCTGAAACTCCTGAAGAAGGAGATAAAATCACAGTCGATCTACGAGAAGGCCCTGACGGCAGTTATCCTCTCGAAGAGTGATCCCAGGCGTGCCGCCGAGTATGCCCAGTCGCTGAAGGAGTGGACCGTCTATCGTGAAGACATCGGCCGTTATTATGACACACCGCGAGCCGGTTACTCTTGGTATGATTATAAGATTCCCACGCAGACCGTAGCCATCGAGGCTTTGCAACGTTTGGCGGCCAGTGACAAGCAGACGCTCGACGAGATGCGCCGCTGGCTTCTGCAGGAGAAGCGCACCCAGGCTTGGGATACGCCCATCAACAGCGTCAACGCCGTCTATGCTTTCCTTCAGGGGGGCAGCCTGACGCTCACCGCAGACAATGCTATCGTGAAGGTGGACAACACACCCATCGACCTGCCAAAGGCTACTGCTGCCATTGGCTATGTAAAGTCGCCGCTCCCTGCCACGAGCAAGATGCTCACCGTCGAAAAGACCAGCGCGGGCACTTCTTGGGGTGCCGTCTATGCCCAGTTCACGCAGGCTACTCACAACATTGCTGCCTCGGGCAGTGGCATTACCGTGAAGCGCGAGATTCTCGATGCCAAAGGTAATCTCTTACCTCTCTCCTCTGACCACTCACCTCTAAAAACCGGTGACCGTGTGAAGGTTCGTATTACCATTACAGCCGACCGCGACTACGACTTTGTTCAGGTGGTCGACAAGAGGGCTGCCTGCCTCGAGCCTGTTCTTCAGATCAGTGGCTGGTACATGGGCTCCTACTGCACACCGAAAGACTACACGACCAACTTCTACTTCGACTGTCTGTCGAAAGGTACGCATACCATCGAACGGGAATACTATATCGACCGTATAGGCCTTTATGAGACAGGCACATGTACAGCCGAATGTGCGTATGCTCCAGAGTTCAGGGGCATCGCTCCTTCAATGACGATTAGGGTGAGGTAGTTCGGAGTTTATTGTTTATAGTTTAAAGTTTATAGTTGATTACATTACAAGGATATATCAATGAATAAAAAACGGATTCTAATATTGCTTTTCACTTTCTCGCCATTAGTGGTTTCTGCCCAAAAACTGGTGGTGGAGAAGTCTGTCGTGGAGTGCGGGCGTACGGGTTATCAGCAACCCATCACCGCCACCTTCCAGTTGCGTAACAAATCCTTGAGGCGACTCATCATCGAGAGCGTTAAGCCCGATTGTGGCTGTACTGCCGTGGAGTTCCCCAAGGAGGTGGGCGCAAACGACAAGTTTACCATCCGCATGACCTACGATGCCCGTCAACTCGGTCATTTCCAGAAGATGGCCGTCATCCAGAGCAACGGTTCACGGACGCCTGTCTACCTCACGATGAAGGGGCTGGTGCTGCCCGAGGTCCTCGACTATACTGGTACCTATCCCTTGACGATGGGTAGCCTGATGCTCGACAAGGATGCCCTCGAGTTCGACGATGTGAACAAGGGTGAAACCCCCGTGCAGGAGATCCACATCCTGAACAATGGCACAGAGACGATGACTCCTCGGCTGATGCACCTGCCGTCGTATCTCACCGCCACGGTCTCCCCCGAGACCCTCCCACCTGGTAAGGCGGGTACTATTGCTATCACCCTGCGCTCAGACCACTTGCGCGATTTCGGACTGACCCAGACACAGGTGTTCCTCGCCCAGCAGTTGGGTGAGAAGGTCAGTTCTGATAAGGCTGTCGACGTGACGGTCACCCTTCTGCCAGACCTCAAGCGGTTCGAGGGTGTCAGCCGTGCTCAAGCGCCTCAGTTACAGATGTCCGAGACCACCCTCGATTTCACCGACTTCCAGAAGCATCAGAAGAAGACCATCGATGTGAAGTTGTCGAATACCGGTGCCTCCATTCTCACCATCTCATCGATGCAGATGTACACTGGTGGTCTGAAAATCACCCTCGACAGTCGCGAGATAGCCCCAGGTCAGTCTACCACCCTGAAGGTGACGGGTTATGCAGCGGAACTCGCCAAAGTCAAGGGACGCCCGCGTATCCTTATGATTACCAATGATCCCGACAATGCTAAGGTCGTTATTAATATTAAGAAGTGATTGTTGTTTATAGTTTATAGATGATTACCTTGCATGCCATTCTGACTATAGGATTTGTTTCTGTAAGCTTTTCCGCCTATAGAACATATCATCTATAAACTATAAACCATAAACTATAAACAAAAAAAATAAAAGTATGGAACATCCCGAAAATAGCAGCGAATATGCCGGTCTGCAGGTTAACAGTGGGGTAGAGCAGCCCTCCATTATCAACCCCTATCTGCAGCGCAACCGATTCCGGCGGCGTGAACTCTCCGTCGGAGAGATGGTTGAGGGCATCCTCAAGGGTGACATCACCATCCTCTCGCAGGCTGTCACGCTCATCGAGAGTGTCAACCCCGATCACCAGGCCAAGGCTCAGGAGGTCATTAACCGTTGCCTGCCGTTCAGTGGTAACAGCATCCGCGTTGGCATCAGTGGTGTGCCAGGTGCCGGCAAGTCGACGAGCATCGACGAGTTCGGCATCCATGTGCTGAAGGAGAAGGGCGGACGCCTGGCCGTCCTCGCCATCGATCCCTCCTCTGAGCGCACCAAGGGCTCTATCCTCGGCGACAAGACTCGTATGGAGAAACTTGCCCAGCATCCCGACTCGTTCATACGTCCCAGCCCTTCTGCTGGTTCCCTCGGTGGTGTGGCCCGCAAGACGCGTGAGACCATCATCCTCTGCGAGGCTGCGGGCTTCGACAAAATCTTTGTAGAGACGGTCGGAGTGGGGCAGAGCGAGACCGTCTGTCACTCGATGGTCGACTTCTTCCTGCTCATCCAGGTGGCTGGTACGGGCGACGAGTTGCAGGGCATCAAGCGTGGTATCATGGAGATTTCTGACGGCATCGTCATCAACAAGTGTGACGGCGACAATGTGGACCGCTGCCAGATGGCTGCCACGAATTTCCGCAATGCCCTCCACTTCTTCCCGATGCCCGAGAGCGGCTGGACACCGAAGGTGCTCTGTTATTCAGGCTTCTATGGTACTGGCATCAAAGAGGTGTGGGACATGATTTTCCAGTACATTGACTTTGTGAAGTCCAACGGTTACTTCGACTATCGTCGCAACGAGCAGTCGAAATACTGGATGTACGAGTCAATCAATGAGCACCTGCGGCTGAACTTCTACAACAACCCAGTCATCAAGTCACAGTTGCCCTCTGCTGAACAGACTGTCCTCGGCGGTCAGAAGACCTCCTTCGTCGCAGCCCAGGACCTGCTCGACGAGTATTTTAAATTATTAAGGATTTAATGGTTTAATGTTTATAGTTTATAGTTTATAGATGATTACTGTGCAAGCCATTGAGAATATAGATTTTTGTTCTGTAAGCTTACTGCCTATAGAACATATCATCTATAAACTATAAACCATAAACTATAAACAAAAAAACAAAAAGAAAATGGAAATCGAAATCGACAACGGCAGTGGTTTCTGCTTTGGTGTGACCACCGCCATTAAGAAAGCCGAAGAAGAACTTGGCACTAGCGATAAGACCCTCTATTGCTTGGGAGATATCGTCCACAACGGCATGGAGTGTGAAAGGTTGAAGGACTTGGGGCTTATCACCATCAATCACGATGACCTGCGTGAACTCCATGATGTGAAGGTACTGCTACGCGCCCATGGCGAGCCCCCTGAGACCTACGAACTCGCCCGCCGCAACAATATCGAGATCATCGATGCTACTTGTCCTGTGGTGCTCCAACTCCAGAAGCGTATCAAGAAACAGTATGATGAGTCGAGAACTTCTCAGATCGTCATCTTCGGCAAGCGCGGTCACGCTGAGGTGCTCGGACTCGTCGGACAGACACAGTCTAATGCCATCGTCATAGAGAACTTCGATGAGGTGAAACGTCTCGACTTTACTCGTGATATCTACCTTTACTCGCAAACTACGAAATCGCTCGACGAGTATCACCGCATCATCGAATACATTCAGTCGCACATCTCGTCTGAGGCTATCTTCAAGAGTTTTGATACTATCTGCCGCAGCGTCGCCAACCGCATGCCGAACATCTCGCAGTTTGCTGCCCGCCATGACCTCATCCTTTTCGTCTGTGGCCGTAAGAGTTCCAACGGAAAGGTCCTCTACAACGAGTGTCTGCGTGTCAATTCCAACACCCACCTGGTGGAGGATGCCCATGAGATAGAACCCGCGTGGCTTGAGGGTATCCAGTCTGTGGGTATCTGTGGTGCCACCAGCACTCCCCGCTGGCTCATGGAACAGTGTCGTGATGCCATCCAGCAGTTGGCATGAGAGGTCTTCGGTTAGCCGACCGGCTGGCAGAAGGCGACCGCATGGCTTTCGGCGATTTTGAAGTGGTAACAAAGTGAAGACGATGAAAAAGATATTGACTTTAACAGCCTTGGTGCTGAGCATCTCAGCACAGGCACAGACCCGCGACTGGGAAAACCCCGCCGTGCTGGGTATCAACAAACTGCCGTATCACGCTACCCTGCAATTGCCCTCGAAATGGAAGGCGTGCAAGGAGATTGTCAGTCTTGACGGCGAGTGGCTGTTCCGCTGGAGCCGCAATCCGGAGGAGCGGCAGACAGACTTCTACCGTGAGGACTATGACGTGAGCAGTTGGGGGAAGATAAAGGTGCCTGGCAACTGGCAGACACAGGGCTATGGCACGCCCATCTACACCAATATCGATTACCCCTTCCAGCGTAACCGTCCCAGTGTTACCAGCGAACCGCCAAAGGACTGGACGGCCTACGAGAACCGCAACCCTGTGGGACAATACGTCACGTACCTCGACGTCACCAAGGCTATGCTGTCGAAGAATCTGATCCTGCACTTCGGCGGCGTACACTCGGCCTTTTACCTTTGGATCAACGGACGGCAGGTGGGCTACAGCCAGAACTCGATGTCGCCGGCAGAGTTCGACGTGACCGGCTATCTGCGCGAGGGCAAGAACAAACTCGCCGTGGAGGTGTACCGCTGGAGCGACGGTAGTTATCTGGAGGATCAGGACATGTGGCGGCTCTCAGGCATCTTCCGCGAGGTGCAGCTGTGGGTGCGCCCGCTGGTGCATATTGCCGACTATCACGTGACGGCAGTGCCCGACAAGGACTATTCCAGGGCGGAGATCAAGGCCGCGGTCAGCCTCTGCAATACCGGAAGCAGGGCGGCGGGGAGTCTGCAGGCCGTGCTGCGCCTGAACGGCCGCGAGGTGAGCGGCGGACTGAAGCAGTTGGCTGCCGGCGATACCACCACCGTCCAAATGACCAGTGTCATCGACCGGCCGCAACTCTGGTCGGCAGAGACGCCCCACCTCTATCCCTTCACCCTGGAACTGCGCGATGCCGACGGAACGGTGGTTGAGCATTTCGACTACCATCTGGGCGTCAAGAAGGTAGAGGTGGTCGGCGAGGTCTTCAAGATCAACGGCAGGAACGTGAAGCTGCGCGGCGTGAACCGTCACGACCATCACCCGACGACAGGCCGCTGGGTGGACGATGCTACCTACGAACTGGACCTCCGTCTGATGAAGCAAGCCAACATCAACTTCCTGCGCACCTCGCACTATCCCGACCGCGAATACCTCTACGAGCTCTGCGACCGCTGGGGCATCTACGTCATGGACGAGGCCAACCAGGAGAGCCACGGCTATGGCTATGCCAATCATGAGATGGGCGAGGATCCGGCATGGCAGCAGGCCCATGTCGACCGTGGCGAGTCGCTGGTGAAGCGCGACTTCAACCACCCCTGCGTCATCCTCTGGAGCCTGGGCAACGAGGGTGGGGTAGGCCCGAACATTCAGGCGATGTACGACAAGGTGCGCGAGCTCGACACTACGCGCCCGCCCTTCTACGACTGTCATCCGCGCTACTCCGCCCTCCACGACTTCGGCTATCCTACGCCCGACAAACTGCGCAGCGAGGCCATTAAAGAGACCGCGAAACCCATGATCGCCCGCGAATACGCCCACGCCATGGGCAACTCGATGGGCAACCTGCAGGAGTATTGGGATGTCATCTATGCCGACAGCAGCATCGTCGGTGCAGCCATCTGGGACTGGGTGGACCAGGGATTAAGTGAAAAGGTAAAAGTGAAGAGTGAAGAGCCTCTTCACTCTTCATTCCTCTACGGCGGCGACTTTGGCGATAAGCCTAACCTCGATGCCTTCTGCATCAACGGCCTGTTGGCGCCCGACCGCACGCCTCATCCGCACTACTACGAGGTGCAGTATGTCTACCAGCCCCTGCAGTTCGTTCAGGAGGGCGACAGCATCCGCATCGTCAACCGGAACTATTTCACCGGCATCGACCAGTATGAATACTATTGTGAGGTCTACCATAACGGGGAACTCGTCACGGGCGAACTCGCGCGGATCCATGGCGACAAATTCGGCATTCCCTATCCATATTACCCCTACAACGAGCCCGAACTGCTGCTGAACGTCTATGCCCGTCTGCGTCGGGCCACGCCCTGGGCAGAAGAGGGATTTGTCGTGGCCCGCGAACAGTTCGTCCTCAAACTGGAAGAGTTCTGGTATGGTGCCAGCGAAGGGAATGCGATGCCCCGGAAATCGGCTGACGATATGGTCTTCACCACAGACGGCGGCTCCGTCACCATCGACCGCACCGGGGCCCTCACCTCATGGATCGTCGATGGCACGCAGATGCTGCAGGCTCCCCTGGAACCCTATTTCTGGAAACCCGAGAACGACAATCAGCACGCCGCCCATTTTGCCGAGCGTACCGCCCCGTGGCGCGATGCGGCCAAGAACCGTACGGTCAAGTCCGTACGCATCAGCGGTCATCAGGTGATTGCCGTCATGGCACTGCCCGTGGGTGCCGACCTGACGCTGACCTATACCGTGAAGACCGACGGGAGCATCAAGGTGGAAATGGACTACCGTCCGACGGCCACCGACATCCCCCTGATACCTAAATCAGGTATGAGGTTGCGGCTGCCAGCCGACTAATTACGGCCGTGGCCCGTGGGAGAACTATCCCGACCGCAAGCGGAGTGCCTTTATCGGGCGCTACGAGATGCCGCTTTCTGAATACGAGACGGAGTATGTCCGCCCGCAGGACAACGGCTGCCGCACTGACGTGCGCTGGTTCTGCATTTCAAACGGAGAAAAGACTCTCCGCATTGACGGCCTGCAGCCGCTGTGCATCCGTGCCTGGGACTACGGCGAAGAGGACCTGGAGGGCGTCCGTCACCCCCATGAGATCCGTCGCGACCGCTTTGTCAATCTCAACATCGACCTCAATATTCATGGCGTCGGCGGCATCGACACCTGGGGGGCGCGCACCTTGCCACAGTACACCATCGACGGCAACAGCCCCTTCCACTACGCCTTTATCCTCGATTGGAAATAACATGGTATTTATTGATTGCTTTCTGATGAGAAAAGATGCAGTATATCCTATTCTTCTTGTTTTTCTTGTGATTTTTTTCCTAAATTTGCAGTGGTATAAACTATAAACCTATTGTTATGAGCGAGAAATTTCCATATGGTTACGATTTGAATGCCTATATCGACAAGGCGTTCGAGCAGATGAAGGCTGACTTCCCTTGGGCAACGAGGGATATGATGGGTGAGCGTACCTGCTTTGGTATCGACAAAGTGGGCGGCGAGTATCAGTATGTCAGGTATTACTCGAATTTTGATGGTACATATAGTCCTGATCCTCTCAATGTGGACAGCGAGGAGTTTATCCGCAGGTTGGCCGAAGGCCATGACTGGGATCTTGAGCGGGCCAATCCCGTGAAGGAATGCATCGATGTGGAAGCCTCCGACCGATGCTCCCGCGACTGGTTCCTGGAGTGCTATCAGATCCGGAAACATGAGAAGGGCGGCTATTCGGTTTATGTCACGGCCGGTAACCGCTCGGCAGGCGGGTCGAAGACGGTCTTTATTCCTGCCTCCTATTTCAAACTGAGTTGGGAAGAGTTTTTGGACAAGTATCTCGGTTTGGCTACCCCAGGCTCTTTCTACGTCGGCAGGGCTGACCTCGAACGCGACCCTCGCATTAAAGAGTTCTTGGGCTTTTAATTAAATTCGTATCCATATGAAAAGATTATTGATTGCGCTGCTGGTGCCTTGTGCTTTGTTCATAACAGCATGCGGAGGCAAGAAAACACAGGGCGAGAGTGGTGACACGGACTCTAATAGCATCACTAGTCTGCGCCAGCAGTACCGTTTCGAACATCAGTTCATCAAAGTGGATGACAAGAACTATGACAGTATCGTCGTGAAGGGATATCAAGACGGAAAGGTCGCCTTCGAATGCAGGCACGAACTGGTGGACTATGTAAGTGTTGAGAATGCTGCTGATATGGAATGGATAAACGATACGACGGACATCAACTTCGACGGCATCCCTGACCTGCAGATTTACCTTTCGTGCTTTGTCAGGGGGCAGGTCGCCTATCTGTATGCCGGCTATGTCTGGACGCCTCGGCAGAAGTTTGAGGAGGTGGAGGAGTGGAAAGAACTGTTCAACCCTGAGGTGCATCCTGAAGACCAGACCGTCACGGCCAACTATCGCAGCGATGCCAACGAGAGGACATACGACACCTACAAGTGGACTGACGGCAATAAACTTGAACTTGTCAAGACCCGTAAAGGAGCATTCTTTGGTGACGATCCTTTAGGAGATGAAAAGGTCGCCATCAAGTATTTCGTGTCGCAGTTCTATGAAGAGTGGGGCAAGAAGGAACTGGACGACTATGACGCGCTGAAACCCTATATCACTCCCAAACTCCGTCAGTATCTTGCCGATGCCTACGAGTTTGATTGTGAGGGTGAGTGCCTGGCCACTTGGAAGTTCTTCTATGAGGGTGGCGGCGATGTAGGTGAGAGTAAGTCATACACGTTCACATCTCGCGACGAGAGTCATGTCCTTGTGGAGATCGAGTATGACAACTACAAGTATGACGTACTCCTGAAGGTGATTAAGGATGGTGATACCTACAAGATCGACAGCCTGAAGCAAGAAAAACCCTAATCCTTCTCCATCACCAGCGAGGCCAGCACACCGACGGTGTTAACCCTGCCTTATTCTTCCCAGTCGATTTCCGTGAAGCGGGAGAAGCGTTTCCCGTCACGTTCTATCTGCTCGAAGAACATCTTCTCCGGACGAACCCAGTATTTGCGGTCGCCGTATAGGGCCTGATAGACTACCATCCGTTCCTGGGTCTCAGAGTCGAAGGCCGATGCTATCAGTTTGTACTTGTTCCCCTTGAAGTGCTGGAAATAGCGCACCCGGTCTTCTGCGATGGGATAGTCCAGCAGCAACTTCTCGATGAGCGGACAGTACCATGTCTTGAACTGCTCGGCCGTTGGCGTATGGCCTCCCGGGAAGTGGTGGCAGTTCAGATAGTGCTCCAGGAAAAGCGGCTCGAAGTGTGCCAGTGTGTCTTCCTCACCGAAGAGTCCCCACACGCGGTCCTTATTATATATGTTACAACAGTCGAACTGGTGCGCCTCCAGTTCCTCGAACTCGCTGATGAGGTATTCGCCGATGGTGAAGTCCTGCTTGCCGTCAGCCCTTGGCGACTTGTACTGATGGCTGCCGATACGCTCACGGAGGAAGTCGGACATCTTGAAGTGCGGGTTGCCGAGTAGGGCAGGGATGCCGACAATCGGCGAGATCATCTGGGCATAGAACGACCCGCAACTGTTGCCGACAAGCACGTCGGGCTTCTCCTTGTCACAGATCTCACGGATGAGCCTGATGGCATCGTTAGGGTGGAGTGGGAGGTCGGGGGTCAGCACATGGGCTTTTCCCTCAAAAGCCTCCCTCAGCGCCACTGCAGGCACACATTGGCCGCTGGCGTAGAATCCGTGAAGGAACAATATCGTCTTTTCTTTCTGCATATCTGGTTGCAAAGGTACTAAAATAATTTCTCATTTACCCGAAAAAGTTTGTGAGATTGTAAATTAATGCTTATTTTTAAGGCATTATCTCTTGGTTGATATGGCAATACAAGTGACATACAGGAGAATCAGGAGGCTGTCGATGCGTATCGTGAAGAATGGCGATGTGTATGTTCTACATTTATCGTAGATTTATGTCTTTACGCCGATGATAGTCGTATTCGATGGCTTCATATGGTAATCCGTTGCCGCCTTCGCTGCCGGAAGCCTCGGGCTGCAGAGAGGTGTCGTAGGTCTCCTCGAAGACCACGTCCTTCACCAGCGACTTGGCCACGACGTACTTCTGACTGATCTTCCCTGCTTGTTCACCTTCTGACCGACGACCACGCGCTCAGTCTCGGGCTGGAAGAGCACCCTTCGCGTGGTGATGGTCTGAGCGCCGCAGTCCTCCTTCTCAGTCGTTCCGATGCTGGAGAATCCCACCTTGAAGATGCCGATGCCGTCGAGTTTCACCTTCTGACCCAGTTCGAAGAAGTGCTTCATGGCGCTGCCCAGTTCATCGAGCACGGCCTTGATGTCACTCTTCTTGACGCTCGCCTGCGTCTGGATGAAGTTGGCCAGTTCCTCGGTCTCGATGAAGTGCTGATCGTAGACCGCCGTGGCGAACCACTTGCCATAGGCCGTAGACTCATCGTTCTTGTTTTGGATTTTCTTGAATTTCTGACTCATAATGTTTTCCTTTCTTTGTTTTTCATGGTATTAGATTCATTTGCTGCGATCTGCACCGGGTCGCCGCCTCCCGCTTGTTTAGAGGTGAGTGGTGAGAGGTGAGAGGTGAGAGAACAGTCCGTTGGCGCCTTAGGGGAAGATTCTTCACGCTTCACGCTTCACTTTCAACGCTGCAAAGGTACAACTAATTTTTGAAACCACCAAATATTTTTACAATTTTCTTCACTAAAAATATAAAATATTTTTCACACTCAACTTTGCCAGATATTCTCGCTCGGCTTCAATCTTTCAATCTTCAATTTTCCGCTCGGCTTTCAATTTATTAAAGTGCTTTCCACACTTTGTTCCGATGCCTCCTTTGCTTCGTTCCAATGCCTGTTCTTATATAGTGCAAGGCATCAGCACGACTCGTTCCAGGCATCCCCCCGAACGGCAGCAGGCATCCCGACAATCGGCAGCAGTATTCCCGACAATCGGCAGCCGGTATTCCCGACTCCCCTCCCCCACGCAAGCCAGGGCGGCACGTTGCACGTTGCAGTCCATAATGAAGCCCTATTTTACCCATCGTTTATACTTATATTTATATATATATATAAATATAAAATATTTCTTTGGTATTTACTGCTATTGGGAAAACAACTGCAACACTGCAACGCTGCGCGGAACATCGCGGGTGAAAACCTGATACCTGAATCAGGTATGAGGTCTTGGCCCGCAGGAACTCGAACAGTGCTTGCTAAACACGGCGTTCCAGTCTTCGCGTGCCATATTCTATACGTTTCGGTTGCAAAGTTTTGAAAAAACAATAACCATGCTGCTTTTCTCAAGGATTTTGCCTACCTTTGCACCCGAATTTCAATCAAAAGAGGAATAAGATGAATAGTAATTTGTTGAGAATGGCGGCTGCAGCGCTCGTATTCTGCAGTGCTGCCCTTGTGCAGGCCGCCGGCGACGAGAAGAACGGACACGCGTATTTTACGAAGGCAGAACTGCCCGACATGACAAAGATTCTGCCTGCACCGCCCGAGTTCGAATCGGCCCGTTTCGTGGCCGACCAGTCGCAGCACCTCTGGGGAAAACTGATGCGCCAGGACGAGGCACGTGCTGCCCAGGCACAACGCGATGCCGTGTATAGCATGCAGACCGTCATCGACGAGATGGGGCCGCTCTTCGGCTTGGAAATCACGAAGGAGGACACGCCCGAGATTTACACTGTTCTGCAGGACGTCTGTGCCTCGTGCGACAGCATCTACTCTGGTGCAAAGGCCAAGTTCAACCGCCAGCGTCCCTACGCCTACTACAACGAGGGTACGCTGATTCCCGAGAAGGAGGAGAAGCACCGCAACGAGGGGTCCTATCCCTCGGGCCATACCGTCTTCTTCTGGACGTCGGCACTATTGCTGGCCGACATCAACCAGTCTAATGAAGCGATGGAGGCATTGCTGGCTCGCGCATATGAGTTCGGACAGAGTCGCGTCATTGCCGGCTACCACTGGCAGAGCGATGTCGATGCCGGCCGGATGGCAGGTTCCGTGCTCTACCAGTTGATCCGCAACCACGAGCGGTTCATCGGACAGTTGTCCAAGGCCCGCGCCGAGTTCGCCGAGAAGACGGGTAAGGCCACACGGATCGTAGAGATGCCTCGCACCCAACAGCAGAGTTCCTCTGCCCGTGTCTATCGCCTCGACGGCACGCCTGCCGACGACTCTTCGCGCGGCATCGTCATTCAGGACAACCGGAAGTTCGTCAGGAAATAACGAGTCGCGCACAGACCATCAAAAAAAGCCTCACAGACGTTGTGAGGCTTTTTGATTGCTCGTTGATGAGCGGGGGCTTACTGATTCACCCGGTTCACCAGTTGCACGATGTCTGTGGCATCAATCTTTTCGTCGCCGTTGATATCGGCATTCTTCTTGCTGAAGAGGTCGCCTTCGGGCAACTCACCCATGATATGCTGGGCAATGGCCTCCACGTCTTTTCCGTTCACTACGCCATCGCCGTTGGCATCACCCGAGAGGAGCGGGATGGGGATGTCGGCATCGTAGTGGATGTCGAGTGCGCCGGGAAGGTTGCCATCGGTCATGTTGCTCCAGAACAGCGTCTGGAAACGGTTGGAGTCCTTGTCAACCCCTCTGGTGCCGGCCGGCTGGTCGATGGGTGCGTCGGACAGGAAGTAACCGCGGAAGGCATTGAGACTGGCGTTGGCGTCGGCCTCAGAGGTGAAGCGCACCCATGAGCCGTCGGCAAGCAGACAGTACATGTTCTTCTTGTCGGCATCTTTGGCGCTGATGCTGCTGAAGTTGCCTTCCCACTGGCCCACCTTCGTGTATTGGTCATCGAAGTACCAGTCGTCGTAATCGTTGACAATTGTGAGGGCCTCGTCGGTGACGGGTGCCGCCTTCAGTTCCACATTCAGGGCATTCAGGCTGACTTCGCCGTAGTTGACCACAGCGATGTAGGCCTGGCCTGCCTTGGCCACATTGGACACGTCGGTGAAGATGAACTGTTTGCGGTAGTTGTCGATGAATGAGAGTTGGTAGAACTTGATCTTGCCGGGCTCGATGAGTTCGCCGAAGCGGAAGTCGTAGGGCAGACAGATGGTATATGCCTTAGGTGTAAAGGTGCCGTCGGCATTCTGACCGGCTGAGAGGACACGGTCGTAGGATACGTTGACCTTCTGACCCTTGAAGTGCTCGATGACCTCAGCGTTGATGGCCTCGGCCTCACTGTTGTCCTGCAGGGCTGCCCACGGTGTAATCGACTTGAAGCCTATGAAATCGTCGACCGAGACAGAACTGCCGGTGAACTTCAGTTGGTAGATGCCCGAGAGCGGTGCGATGAAGTACAGCGAGTCGGCGGTGATATAGGTATCCTTGTATTCCCAGTCTTTATCGCCTTCGCGCTTGTAGTAGACGTTGAGCCAGCCGCTGCTGATGTCGGCATAGAAGCGCAGCACGTCGCCCTTCTTGGCCTGCAGGCTCGGGGTGATGAGTTCGTAGGCATCGCTGTCGGCATGAGGTGCCCACGACTTCTCGCCGCCGCCCATGCCCATCATGGCCATCATGTCCATACCGCCGCCCTTGGTCATCAGCCAACCGGTGGTGCTCCAGTCAAAGGGCAGATCCGGGGTCTCGCCTTCCTCGACCTCGAACTCTTGCTCAAAGTCTTCCGACCAGGCGTCGTCGTAGGTGATGTAGGCAGAGAGGTAGACCATCTGCATTTGGACCTTGCACCCCTGGGGAATCAGGAGAAGGGCTGCCTGGTGGGCACCCAGAGCCTCGGGGTTGTGGTTGAAGGTCACGTCTACGGTGGCCGACTCGCCGGCAGGGATGTTGAACATCGACTGACTCAGGGTATAGAACTTAGGATCGCTAGACATGGCGTAGAGTTGCAGTGGCGCCGTACCCGTATTGATGAGTTGGAAGGTCTTGGTGAAATTGCCGCGGGTGATGCCGTAGTTGACGGTCTGCACACTGCGACCGTTGTGGCGCACCAGCAGGTCGGGGGCATTCATGTTGATGCGGCCGCCGGCAATGCTGTCGATGCAGAGGCTGTCGCCAGAGAGGAAGCGAAAGCGGTAGTCGCCAGCCGGGAGCCAGGAGATCCATTTCGTGTGGTACAGCGTGTCCTTGAACTGATAGGCATCCACCCGCTCCCACTTGTTGCTGCCATAGACAGACTTCTCGATGGTCACGTTGGCCTGCGGGTCGATGATGGGACCCTTGTAACTGCCGTCGCCATTCTTCAGCGAGAAGATCACGGCGTCGTTGACGTCGCGGATGGTCAGCGGGGGTGTCATGAACCAGTCGCTGGCCCCGCCGCCGCCAAAGATGGCCGCCATGGCCGCCATGCCGCCACCATCAGGATTATAGTGCGTGGCGATACCGTCCTTCACCACGAAGCCCTCGCCAAAGCAGCCCACGGGCAACTTGTTGTCGTTGAAGTCGACCGCCCATGCCCCCGGATCGGTGATGACGGCAGCGGCGGTGATGCTGTGGCCAAACAGACGTGTATCCTCGGGCATGAAATTGATCAAGGCCTCGTTCTTGCCAATGGTGCCTTTGTTATAATGGAACGTGACGTTCAACTTGGCTGAGTCGCCGGCGGCGATGCTGAGTTTGCTTTGGTCGATGCTGAACAACTCGGGAATGCTCGACGAGATGTTGACCTTCAGCGTGCTCGTACCGGTATTGATCACGATAAACTCCTTGGTGCTGTCCTTGGCACACACGCTGTAATCTACGAAGCGGGTGTGCAGGCTGTCAACCGTGACGAGCAGGTCGGGTGCCTCGTTGTCGATATGGAAGCCCGCCACGCTGTCTATCTCCGCGTCGACATAGGATATGAAGCGGAAACGGTATTCGCCCTTCGGGGTGTCTGACACGGTGAGGGTCTGGAACTTGTCGGTGAGCGTCGACGTAAAGTCTGCCACGCGCACCCACTGGTTCTTTCCATACACCGAGCGCTCCACGACGAACAGGGTGTCGGTAAAGCCCATGATGGCCTTCAGGTCGAAATTGAAGCCCATGCCACCGCCCTTACCGTCGTCATCGCCGTTGGTCTTCCTGGCGCTGAACACCATGTCCTCCCCTTCCTTAACAGACACGGGGGGAGTGAGCAGATAGGTTCTGATGCGATTGCCGCCAAACATGCTGCCCATGCCTGGCATGCCATTCATGGAAGGGTTGGTACTCGGGTTGGTACTCGGTTGGGTACCCGTGCCGCCTCCCATACCGGGGAACCCGCTGTTGCCCGAATCTTCGGTTGCCTTGGCTTTGGCCTTGCCGTTTTCAACCTTCCAGCCCTCGCCAAACCAGCCTCGTGGGAATTTGGTTCCGTCGTTGAAACGCTCGTCCATCTGCTCCGAAGCGATGGACTGAGCCTGCATGCTGACCCCTACAAACAGGAGCAACATGGAAAATAGTACTTTCTTTTTCATTAATTTAGTTAAATTTAGCCATTAATTAATTTTTGGTTACAAAAGTACTGTATTTTGCACATCTATGCGCTAACGATTAAGATTTATTTTATAGCAATAATTCGCTTTTGCCTGAATGATACACAAAAAAACTTGATTCTGGTCTTTTCGCTGACAATTTAGGAAAAACTTATGGCAAAAAGCCGCTATACGCTTTGATGATTCAATGAAAAAAAGTAATTTTGCAGCAAAAAGGCGCATATGTGCATACCAACATAATTGTATTCTATGACAATTCCTCCCTCATCAGAGTCTCTGCTGCAGTCCATTGAGCACTCCGACATCCGGATTGTGCGTGAGATGCCAAGTTTCTTCGGCTACAATGAAGATTTCGTGTTCCAACACGTCGTTCTGACGCTCATCCTCAGCGGCAGCGCCAGAGCCAAGTACGACATGCGGGTCATCACACATCACAAAAACGACCTGACCATCATCCTCCCGGGACACGTCATGCACCCGATAGACTGTACCGACGACTTCTCCTACGCCTTGCTCTTCATCTCGCCGAAGATGTTCGACGACCTCCGGTTCCACACCTTCAGCCACGACAGCGATAAATTCCATTATGCTCCTGTCTGTTCGCTCACCGACGACCAGGCCGCACACCTGCTTGCCATCGTCGAACATCTGGACTTCATCGCCAAGCACTCGGACAAGGAACTGCCGCACCGCTATCAGACACTGCTGGCGCAACTCGCCGTGGGCTATGAGTTTCTGAATCTATATCGCCGTGACCAGGACTTTCAGTGGATGGAGAACCGCCAGGTGGACATCTTCAACCGATTCTGCGACCTGGTGGTAAAACACTATCGGGAGTCGCGCGAGGTTCAATATTATGCCAATCTGATGGACCTCAGCCCCAAGTATCTCAACAAGGTCGTCCGCCTGGCCACCAATGGCCTCTCACCCTACAAATGGATTGAGGAATACGTGATGACACAGGCCAAGCGGCTCATCGAGGCCCGTGCCACACTGACGCTCCAGGAAACGGCCTATATGCTTGGGTTCACCGAACCCACATCCTTCTACCGCTATTTCAAGCGCGCCACCGGTATGACTGCCAAGGAATATCGTGACAGGCATTATTAAACACGGATCCATCATATAAAAAAAGAAAGGGCTGCTTGAACCATCAAACAGCCCCTTCTTTTTTGTCTTGTTGTGATGTATATTATGTATACAGGTATCGCTTGATAGAGCGCTTGGGCGTCTTTTCGAACTCCTCCTCGCGGATCTCTATCTCCGAGACCTTCTCGTAGGCAGGGATCATCTCGTTGAGACCGTTGAGGTTCTGGTTCATAACGTTGCGGATGTCGTCGGCCGAGAACTTCATGTTCTTCGCCTCGTCGTAGTCGGGATAGACCAGTGCGACGAGTTTATTGTCGCGCTGCACGACAACGCTCTCCACCACCATCGTCATCGAGTTGAGTTTGTCCTCGATCTCCTCGGGGTAGATGTTCTGTCCGTTAGGACCCAGGAGCATGTTCTTCGAGCGGCCGTTGATGTAGATGTTGCCGTCGGCATCCATCGTGCCGAGGTCGCCCGTATGATACCAGCCCTCGCTGTCGATGGTCTCTGCCGTCGCCTCGGGGTTCTTGTAGTAGCCCAGCATGACATTCAGTCCTCGGGTGAGTATCTCGCCTGGCACGTGGGCCGGATCGCGCGAGTCGATCTTCACTTCCATGTGGTAGGCCGCCTTGCCGCAGGAGCCCGGGGCGAAGAGGTGCCAGTCTTCGTAGCCGATGATGGGTGCGCACTCGGTGGCGCCGTAGCCGACGGTGTAGGGGAAGTCGATGCGCTTGAGGAACTGCTCCACCTCCTGGTTGAGGGCGGCGCCTCCGATGATCACCTCGTACATGTTGCCGCCGAAGGCCTTGAGCACCTCCTGGCAGATCATCTCGCGCACCTTCTTCGAGATGACGGGCATCTGCAGCAGCAGGCGCATACGGTTGTTCTGCACCTTCGGGAAGACTTTCTTGCGGATGATCTTCTCGATGATCAGTGGCACGGCGATGATGATGACGGGCTTGACCTCGGCCAGCGCCTGTGCGATGATGGCGGGCGAGGGCACGCGGTTGAGGTAGTAGACGTGGCAGCCGCGCAGGAACTCGTAGATGAACTCGAAGGCCATGCCGTACATGTGGGCCATGGGGAGCATGGAGATCACCTTGTCGCCGGGCTTGATGATCTTGCCCAGCACGTGTTGGGCAAAGTCAGCATTCGACCACAGGGCGCGATAGGGCAGCATGACGCCCTTGGAGAAGCCCGTCGTGCCGCTGGTGTAGTTGATGAGCGCCAACTCATTGGGATCCTCTTCCATATAATAATTTACGTGCTCCTTGCGGAAGTACTTGGGGAACTTCTTGCCGTAGAGTTCGTTCAGGTGCTCGCGGGCGTAGGTCAGTTTGTCGGTACGCGACACCATCAGCGAGTAGTCGGGGTTGTTGATGATACCCTCGAGCCGGGGCATCTGCATGGGGTCGATGATGGTGGCCACATGGTCGCCCACGAAGAGCAGCCGCGCCTCGGAGTGGTTCACGATGTTGTGGATCTGCTCGGCATTGAACTCGTGGAGGATGGGCACGGCGATGGCGCCGAAGGTGAGGGTAGCGAGGAAGGCTACGGCCCACTGGCTGGAGTTGCGCCCGCAGAGGGCTATCTTGTCGCCCTTCTGTATACCGCTGTTCTCGAAGAGGATATGTATTTTCTCAATCTTTCTGGCTACATCATGATACTGCAGCGTCTGGCCCTTGTAGTCTGTCAGCGCATCACGATCCCAATTGTCGATGATGCTCTGCTGGATCAGTGAGTTAAAACTAGGTATTTGTTCCATAAGCGATTAGATATTCTGATATAAGTAGCGTTTGATACTTTTCTTTGGTGTCTTGGCAAATTCCTCTTTATGCAGTTCGATGGTTGCGATACGGCTGTATACGGGAAGCGTGTTGTTGAGTTCCTGACGGTTCTGCTCCATGATATGCTCCAGTTCGGTCTCGCTGAAGTTGATCATCTCGTCCTTGTCGGGATGAACGAGTGCGACGAGTTTCTCTCCGCGCTGCACGACGACACTCTCAGCGACCATCGCCATCGAGTTGAGCCGGTCTTCGATCTCCTCGGGATAGACATTCTGTCCGTTCGCCCCCAGAAGCATGTTCTTGATGCGCCCGCGGATGAAGAGGTGGCCTGTGGGAGCCATCGTGCCGAGGTCGCCGGTATGGTAGTAGCCCTCGTCGTCGATGGCCTGACGGGTGGCTTCTTCGTTCAAGTAGTAGCCCAACATGACGTTCGTGCCGCGGGTGACAATCTCGCCCGGGATGTGCTCCGGGTCGGAAGAGAGGATCTTCACCTCCATGCGGTCTACGGGCGTGCCACAACTGCCGCCGATGAAGTCCTTGTAGTCGCAGTAGGAGATCAGCGGGGCGCACTCGGTGGTGCCGTAGCCCACGGTGATGGGGAAGTTGATGGAGAGGAGGAACTCTTCGACCTCCTTCGACAGGGGCGCCCCTCCGACGATGACCTGATAGGCCTTTCCGCCGAAGGCTTTGTAGACCTCCTGATAGATGCGCTCCTTCACCTTCTTCGACACCACGGGCATCTGCAGCAGCAGGCGCATGCGGTTGTTCTGGATCTTCGGGAAAACCCGCTTGCGGATGATCTTCTCGATGATCAGGGGCACGGTGACGATGAGTGTGGGCTTCACCTCTGCGAAGGCCTGTGCGATGATGACGGGCGACGGCAGACGGGTGAGGAAGAACAGGTGGCATCCGTGACAAAATCCGAAGAGGAACTCAACGGCCATGCCATACATGTGGGCCATAGGCAGGATGCTCAGTAGATTGTCGCCAGGACGCACCTTACGGCCCAGACGGTCGATAATGAATTCAACGTTACCCCAGAGCGAGCGATAGGGAAGCATCACACCCTTGGAGAAGCCCGTCGTGCCGCTGGTGTAGTTGATAAGCGCCAGTTCCTCGGCAGAGTCCTCATAATAGTGTACATGCTCCTTGCGGAAAGCCTTGGGGTATTTGCTGCCGAACATCATATTTAAATGTTCGCGCGCGTAGGTGATAGATTCCGAGCGGCTGATCAACAGCGAGAAGTCGGGGATGTTGATGATGGCCTCCAGATGGGGCATCGCCTCGGGGTCGATGGTCTTGACGGCATAGTCGCCGATGAAGAGGATCCTGGCACCGGAGTGGTTGACGATGTTCTGTATCTGCTCGCCGTTGAATTCATGCAGGATGGGTACCGCCACGGCACCATAGGTCAGCGTGCCGAGGAAACTGACAGCCCAGTGGGCCGAGTTGCGACCGCAGATGGCTATCTTGTCTCCGCGCTTGATGCCGCTGTTCTCTAAGAGTATATGTAGTTTCTCTATCTTGCGTGCTACATCGTGGAACTGAAGCGTGATGCCCTGATAGTCGGTCAGCGCATCTTGATCCCAGTTTTCGATAATGGCCTTTTGGATATAAGCATTGAAACTGCTAAATTGCTCCATGGAAATTGCACATTTTTTGAATTTTTGTGCAAAGGTAGTGCTAATATTGCACATTCGCAAAAAAAATGTGCAATATTAACATATTTTATTCATATCGCATGGATTTGGCAGGTTGTATGTGTGAGACGAGGTACGAGGGTGCTATCAGTACGAAGACACAGACGAGCAGCGTGACGAGGTTGAGCAGGGCGATGAGCGGCAGGTTCAGTTCCACTGGAGCCTCGCTGACGTAGTAGACCTGCGGGTCGAGCGACACTATGCCCGTATACTGTTGCAGCAGCACGAGGCCGATGCCCAGGATGTTGCCCCAAAGCATGCCTTGTCCGATGATGAAGACGGAGAACCAGAGGAAGGTGTGCCGGATGGTCTTGTTGCGGGTGCCGAGGGCTTTGAGGATGCCGATCATCTGGGTACGCTCGAGGATGATGATGAGCAGTCCGCTGATCATCGTGAAGCCAGCCACGCAAACCATCAGCACGAGGATGATCCACACGTTGATGTCGAGCAGTTCGAGCCAGTTGAAGATGTTGGGGTAGATCTCGTAGATGGTCTGGCAGACCATCGTGTTCCCGTGTCCGTCGTCCGTACGGTTGATGTTGTCGATGAAGGCATCAGTGGTCACGGCAAGATAGTTGAGGTCTTCAACGCTGACTTCTACGCCTGTGCAATGGCCTTCGTCCCAGCCGTTGAGACGGTTGGCAGCATAGAGGTCGGTGAAGCAGAGATGCTCGTCGAAGCGGGTCATGTTGGTCTGGTAGATGCCGGCAATGGTGTATTTGCGGGTCTTGACGTTCTCGTCGCCGATGAAGTAGGCAAAGACCTTGTCGCCCACGTTCAGGTGCAGTTTGTCGGCTATCATCTTGGACATGAGCAACTGATAGCGGCTGGTGGAGTCGCTGAAGGCGGGAATCTCGCCAGCGACCATGTTCTGCGCGAGGAAGTGCCTGTCGAATTCCGGACCTACACCTTTGAACATCACGCCGAGGAAGTCGTCGTCGGTCTTCAGCAGTCCCTGGGTGATGGTATACCGCTGTACATGCCTGACGCCCGCCTGCTGGCTGAACACCTGCATCATGCTGTCGCCGGCACAGATGGTGTAGGGGTCGATGTCGTTGTATTTCATCAGGTTCTGCACCTGTATGTGTCCGCCGAAGCCTGCCACCTTGTCGCGGATGGTGTGCTTGAATCCCAGCACCACGCAGACGGTGATGATCATCACCATGAGTCCGATGGCGACGCCCACGAGGGCAATACGTATAGCCGGCCGACTCACCTTACGCTTGTCGCCCTGGTCGCTATAGATTCTTTTTGCTATAAAAAGAGGGAGATTCAAAGAGTCTGAACTTTGAAGTTTGAAATTTGAAGTTTGAAGTTTGAAGTTTGAAATTTATGATTACTCATCCACTCTGCCGGGGTAGGCCTCGAGGGCTTTCCTCAAGACGAACAGCGCCCGCTCGAGGTCTTTCTTCTTCAGCACGTAGGCGATACGCACCTGGTTGATGCCCGCACCCGGAGTCGTATAGAAGCCTGCGGCAGGCGCCATCATCACCGTCTCGCCCTCATATTCAAACTCCGCCAGACACCAGCGGCAGAACTTCTCAGCATCGTCGACAGGCAGTTTGGCCACGGTGTAGAAGGCACCCATGGGGATGGGGGAGTAGACACCGGGGATGCGGTTCAGTCCGTCGATGAGGCACTTACGGCGCTCTACATACTCGTCGTAGACGTCGCGCAGGTAGTCCTCTGGGGTGTCGAGCGAGGCCTCTGCCACAATCTGTCCGATCAGGGGCGGGGAGAGACGTGCCTGACAGAACTTCATCACGGCGGCACGCACCTGGGCGTTCTTCGTGATGAGCGCTCCGATACGGATACCGCACTCGCTGTAGCGCTTGGATACGGAGTCGATGAGGATCACGTTCTGCTCAATGCCCTCCAGATGGCAGGCAGAGATATAGGGAGAGCCCGTGTAGATATACTCACGATAGACCTCGTCGGAAAAGAGATACAGGTCGTATTTCTTCACAAGGTCGCGTATTTGGTTCATCTCCCGACGGGTATAGAGATAGCCTGTCGGGTTGTTGGGGTTGCAGATCATGATGGCACGGGTGCGCTCGTTGATCAGTTCCTCGAACTTCTCCACCTTCGGCAGCGAGAAGCCCTCCTCGATGGTGGTGGCGATGGTACGGATCTTGGCGCCTGCCGAGATGGCAAAGGCCATGTAGTTGGCGTAGGCAGGCTCGGGCACGATAATCTCGTCGCCCGGGTTCAGACAACTGAGGAAGGCAAAGAGCACCGCCTCTGATCCGCCAGAGGTGATGATGATGTCGTCGGCAGTGACGCTGATGTTGTATTTCGCATAGTAGTCTACCAACTTCTCCCTATAACTCAGGTAACCCTGCGAGGGTGAGTACTCGAGGATGTCGCGGTCAATCTTCTTCAAGGCGTCGAGGGCCACCTGGGGAGTGGGCAGGTCGGGCTGGCCGATGTTCAGATGATAGACCTTCGTCCCACGTTTCTTGGCTGCGGCAGCCAGAGGGGCAAGTTTTCGGATAGGTGACTCGGGCATCTCAATGCCGCGGACGGATATTTCTGGCATCGCTAAACTATTTACGATTTACTGATTTACGATTTGCTAATTTCTTATTTTCGGTTGCAAAGGTACAAATTAATTTTGAATTTGTGCTTTTTTTCGATTTAATTATGTACTTTTGCAGCAAAATTCTGCCTGCAGGATAAAATCGTAAATCGTAAATCAGTAAATCGTAAATAATATATAGGATGAATTACGAGGAATTGCTTGAGACGCGTGACGTCCGTAAGACCACGAAGGTCAGACTGCCGTATGGCTATTTCTATAAGCGTTTGATCGACGGGAAATACTCCAACTTTGTGGAGTTCCACGATGAAGTGGCTGATGCCATCACCTTCAACAGCAGTGTGAAGGCTGAGCACGAGGCGCTGGCAGAGATCCATTCCAAACAGCAACTTCACTATACCCCCAACGAGGGCGACGATGGTATCTATGCCATTGCCGTCGAAGTTGGAAACTACATCACTATCGAGCAACTGCTCAACGAGAACCCCTCGATGGTGGCGAAGGGCGACTTCGTCATCTCCACGCTGCGCGACCTCTTCAACATCACCGTCGAACTGCATGCCCACAATATCTACCACGTCTGCTACGCACCGTCGAACATCCTGGCGCGCAAGAACGACGGGTCGGTGCGCCTGCTCTGCCACGGATCGTTCTACGAGAAGATAGGAGCAGACGTACTCTACGAAGACCTGGAGGATTTTATTGCCCCCGAGGTGCTCGCTGGCGGCAGTGCCGATGCCAAGAGTGACGTCTATTCACTGGGACGTTTCATCTCATGGATCTATCAGTCGTCGGGACTGCCCTTCGAATTCAAGCATATCGTGGAGAAAGCCACCGCCGCGAACCCTGACAGCCGTTACCAGGATGCGGAGACAATGCGTCAGGCTATCAACAAAGCCCGTACCATCCGGAAGACGGCCGTAATCGGGGGCTCTGCCCTTGCCATTGCCCTCTGTCTGGTGGGACTGTTCTTCTACCTCCTGCCCAGCACGGAGCCTGTGGAGTTCGTCAAACCCGTGAAGGAGCCTATCCCCGACGACCTGTTTGAGGAGAATATGGAGGACTATCTGGGTATCGGTGCTGATGCCGACTCAGCCACTATCGCTGCCGTTATCGCCGAGGAGGCCCTGCGCAATGACTCCGTCTCGGTGGATGAGAAGCGGATGCGACAGTACAATGCGAAGGCCGAGGCCATCTTCCGCAAGCAGTTCACCAAGGCGGCTGATATCATCATCTCGCGCGTCTATAATACGGAGTCCATGAACGGTGAGCAGAAGGTGTTCGCTGCGAAGTCGAAGCAGATGACAGAAGACCTGGCGAAGAAACAGTTGGAACTGGCCTCGCAGACCAACCTGAGTTCCGACCGCACGCAGGCCATTGCCGCGGAGATTATCGAGAATATCACCCGCAAGAAGATGGAGGCGATGGATAAGGACTACATCGGACTGAAGACAGTGCCCGAAGAGAAGACTGCTCAGGACAAGTCTGGCGACACGGGCAGTTATACCGATACGGACACCCGTCCTACGACAACCACTACCACCACAACCACCACGACGACGTCCTCGTCCCCACGCAAGTCTAAGCAGGACAATATCTACGACCGCTACAGGGATAAGTATGGCGTGGATCCTCTGGACCACGTAGAGCCTGAGCGCCCAGTTAGAAGGAAATAAGAATAATTAATATAAATAATAATGAGATCAAGATCAGCAAACTGGTTTGAGTGCAAGATCCGCTATGAGAAAGTCATGGAAGACGGCTTGCAGAAGAAAGTGACAGAAAATTATGTGGTCGACGCCCTGAGTTTCAGTGAGGCCGAAGAGCGTATCACCGAAGAGATGTCGAGTTATATCAGCGGCGAGTTCGATGTGGCAGACATCAAGAAGGCCGCCTACAGGGAGATCTTCTTCAGCGACGACGAGATGGCCGACAAGTGGTACAAGGCCAAACTGCAGTTCATCACTTATGATGAGAAGACGGACAAGGAGAAGCGCAGCAGTGTGACCTATCTTGTCCATGCAGGCTCCTTCAACGGGGCCGTGAAGAACATCGACGAGGCGATGGGAGGCACGATGATCGACTACGTCATCTCTTCTGTGGCCGAGACCACCCTGATGGACGTCTACGAATACAAGAAGGCTGAGTGATGTTCGACGTCAAAGGAAATCTGCACCGTGTCCTCGACACGTTGCCGCAGGGAGTCCGCCTGGTGGCCATTTCCAAATACCATCCTGACGACTACATCCTGGCGGCCTACGAGGAGGGTCAGCGCATCTTCGGCGAGAGTCACGAACAGGAACTGCGTCAGAAACACGAGTCGCTGCCTAAGGATATCGAGTGGCATTTCATTGGTCATCTTCAGACCAACAAGGTGAAGTATATCGTTCCGTATGTGTCTATGATTGAGGCTGTTGACTCCATTAGGCTCTTGCGGGAGATTAACCGTCAGGCTGAGAAATGCGACAGGGTTGTCAACGTGCTGCTGGAGTTGCATATCGCTGAGGAAGCCACCAAGTATGGCCTCTCGCTTGACGCCTGTCGCGAACTGCTGGCTGATGGCGAATGGCGTGGGATGGCACACGTGCGCATCTGCGGTCTGATGATGATGGCGTCGTTTGTCGACGACCGTGATCAGATCCGTCGTGAGATGCAGACAGCAGCCGACTTCTTCGACGAGGTGAAGGCCGCGTATTTCGCTGATGACGATGCTTTCTGCGAACGATCGTGGGGCATGAGCGACGATTATCCCATCGCCCTCGAGACGCGTACGACGATGGTCCGTGTGGGAACGGCCATCTTCGGACCCCGTGTCTATTAATTTCCCCTCCAAAGTCTGGAGGGTGCCGTCAGGGCGGGGTGGGCTGAACACGGCTATTCCCCGTTCATCTTCTACCGAAATAATACTGCTCTCTCTTCCTCGTAATCTTGCCAAAGTTAATCGCGTGCACAGGACAGTAGTGATAGCAGGCCAGACATGAGGTACACCGTCCGTTATGAATCCATGCGGGCGGTGTACCTTTGATATTGTCCACAGGACACACCCTGGAGCACTTGCCGCACTTGGTACAAACATCCATGTCGACGGTGAATTTCTTGTCTGTTATCATCCTCTTGTTGAAGTAGCCGCCTATCACGTATGAGTAGAGTCGTGGCGTAGCGCCTTTCTCCAATTCCATGATGCCAGAGCGCCGTTCATCGATCATCTGGATGATATGGGGCATCTGCAGCGTCGCCAGTTCGATCTTCATGGCCTCCTTCTCTTCGGAGTCCGTCTTCATGAACGGCAGGCAGACGTAACTCTCCGGCATGATCACGGCAAACTGGGTCTCGGCCTGCAACGGCTGGCCTCCGGCACCCCGCAGGTGCGGGTTCGAAGCCAGTTCTTTGTTCAGGATCGTCATGGCCTCACCCATGTTGTCGCCGCAGGTGGTCAGTGCCCAGCAGAATATCTCCCCTTCTGAGTCTGAAGAGCCCTGGGGTGGTCTGTTCACCCTCAACCTCCTGATAAACTCCCTCACGATCCTTGGCGGCTGCCAGCCGTGCGTGGGGAAGCAGAATCCGATCCGCTCCCCCACGTGACATGTGTGTTCGTACTGTCCCTTCCTGATGAGGTCGGGTATGTAGAGTAACTCTTCTCCGATGGCTTGGGCTATCTGTCCTGCCACCCATTTCGTATTGCCTGTGCCTGAGAAATAGAATATCATATCGTCGGCAAAGGTACGAATAAAGCCACAGATAACGCTCTTTTTCCCGGATTATTTTACCTAAATCTTATCAAAAGCCTGCGACAGGTCGTCGATGATGTCGTCGATGTGCTCCGTTCCGATGCTCAGTCGGATGGTCGAGGGTGTGATGTGCTGCTCGGCCAGTTCCTCGGGCGAGAGTTGCGAGTGGGTGGTGGTGTAGGGATGGATCACGAGGCTCTTCACGTCAGCCACGTTGGCCAGCAGCGAGAAGATCTGCAGGGCGTCGATGAACTTCCAGGCCTCTTCCTGTCCGCCCTTGATCTCGAAGGTGAAGATCGAGGCACCGCCGTTGGGGAAGTACTTCTTATAGAGTTGGTGGTCGTGATGACTCTCCAGTGCGGGATGGTTCACCTTCGCCACCTTCGGATGGCTGGCCAGGAAATTGACCACCTTCAGCGCGTTCTCCACATGACGCTCCACGCGCAGACTCAGCGTCTCGACGCCCTGCAGCAGGATAAAGGCGTTGAAAGGCGAGATAGCGGCACCCGTATCACGCAGGATGACGGCACGGATACGAGTAACGTAGGCAGCGGCTCCCACGGCGTCGGCAAACACGATGCCATGATACGAAGGGTCGGGCTTCGAGAGGGTGGGGAACTTGTCGTTGGCCTTCCAGTCGAACTTGCCGCCGTCGACGATGACACCGCCCAGGCTGCTTCCGTGACCACCGAGGAACTTCGTGGCCGAATGTACCACGATGTCTGCCCCATGCTCCAGCGGGCGGATCAGGTAGGGTGTGCCGAAGGTGTTGTCCACGATCAGCGGGATGCCGTGCTTATGAGCCACAGCGGCCACGCCCTCGAGGTCGAGCACATCACTGTTAGGATTACCAAAGGTCTCGGCATACACTACTTTAGTGTTAGGCTGGATGGCTGCCTCGAGGGCTTCCAGGTCGTTCACGTTGATGATCGTGTTGGTGATGCCCTGCGTAGCCAGCGTGTGGGTGATCAGGTTGTACGAGCCGCCGTAGAGGTTGTCAGCGGCCACGATATGATCTCCTGCCTGCGCGATGTTCTGCAGGGCGTAGGTGACGGCAGCAGCGCCCGAGGCGACGGCCAGGCCGGCCACACCGCCCTCCAGCGCAGCGACACGGTCCTCAAACACGCCCTGGGTTGAGTTGGTCAGGCGTCCGTAGATATTACCTGCATCGCGCAGGCCGAAGCGGTCGGCAGCATGCTGGGAGTTGTGGAACACATACGATGTCGTCTGGTAGATGGGTACGGCACGGGCATCAGTAGCGGAGTCGGCCTGTTCCTGGCCTACATGCAGTTGCAAAGTCTCGAAGCGATAGTCTTTCTTACTCATAATCTTTTCCTTTCTTTTATTATAATGTTTGTAATTTTATGATATTCTCTGTTTTGTGTCCTTTCGACGGTGCAAAGGTACGGAGTTTAGAAATATTACCCAAATTTTAGTCTGATTCCAGAAGATATAACTATATTCCGCAAATTCTCAGAGTATTATTCCAAGAAGCCCTGCTCTTACCCAGTGAAACAGAATAAAACACCAAAACAGCCTTGGTGGCAGGCAGATAGAGTGCTAATCATACAGCCCAGTACGGCAGAAGAGCAAGGTGTGACAGTTGTGACAGTTTTTTTCGCGTGAAAAATGTGGAGTAGAATTTTATTATTATATATATAATATATTATATATTGTTGAGGTGGGTGAAAATTTAATTGTCACAACTGTCACAACTGTCACAGACTGCCTGAATCACGTTCTGATTTTGCAATCCCTGCATGGCAAAACCGCGGGTGCGTTGATAAGTATATATACTTAACGGTCGTTCTGATGCCTTCCACGACTCATTCCAATGCCTTCCACAACAGTAAGGAATGCCTCCTATAGGGGTATAGAAGGCATCGCTAACTCAATGACTAGGCGTCTCTAACTCTGTAACCAGGCATCTCTAACACCATAACCAGGTATTCCATCACTAAAACCCGATTGGAAATATTCTCCTGAATTCTTGCATATATCAGAAAATATTCCTACTTTTGCACGCAGAATGGATATTTATTCCATTGCGACCCATAACAACGAAAGATGGAAACAAGAGAATTCTGAACTATGGCAACGAAATTAGACGAAACAGACCTGCAGATACTCAAGACGCTGCAAAAGAACGCGAAACTGACCACGAAAGAGTTGGCTGATGCCGTCCATCTGACGCCCACGCCCGTGTTTGAACGGCAGAAACGGCTCGAGAAGCAGGGTTACATCAAGAAGTATGTGGCGGTGCTCGACCCTGAAAAACTGGGGCTGGGGCTTCAGGTGTACTGCAAGGTGAAACTGAAGCAGATCAACCACGAGATTGCCGACAGTTTCGTGCGTCGCATACAGCGCATCCCAGAGGTCACGGAGTGTTATAACACCTCGGGCGCCTATGATTATTTATTAAAGGTACGCGCACGCGACATGAAACATTATCAGGAGTTTGTGCTTAACAAACTGGGTGAGATCGAGAGCCTGGCCTCTATCGAGAGTACGTTCGTGATGAGCGAGGCGAAGCAGACGTTTGGAGTGAATATTTAGGGTTTTTGTTTACAGTTTACGGTTTACAGTTTACAGATGATTACCTTGCAAGCCATTCATATGGAACTCATAGAATACAAACCATAAATGTAATCATCTGTAAACCGTAAACCGTAAACTACTCATGGTGGTAGGGTTCGCCGCGGATGATGGTACAGGCTCGATAGACTTGCTCCGTGAACACGAGGCGGATCATCTGATGGGAGAAGGTCATCTTCGAGAGGGACAGTTGTTCGTTGGCACGGGTATAGACCACAGGCGAGAATCCGTAAGGACCTCCGATGATGAACACCAGGCGACGGGCAGTGGTCCGTTTCTGTTCCAGCCAACGGGCGAACTCTATGCTTCGAAATTCCTTTCCGTGTTCATCGAGCAGCACGACGGTATCACTAGCCTGCAGTTGTTTCAGGATCAGTTCTCCCTCGGCGGTTTTCTGCTGTTCCTCCGTCAGGCTCTTCGTATTCTTCAGTTCTGGTATTGTCACGAGTTCGAAGGGCATATAGTGCCTGATGCGCTCCACATAGTCTGCAATCCCTGCCTGGAAGTGCTTATCCGTCGTCTTCCCCACCAGAATCAAAATCGTCTTCATATCCTAAAGTGTAATCATCTGTAAACCGTAAACTGTAAACAAAGAGAAACTACTTGATCGTTGTTTCCTTGAGGAACGTCTCGAACTGGCTCTGGTAGCCGTTGAACACATTGATGTCTACGTCGCCCTGGATGCCGGCCACGCGCCCGTCGGAGGAGAGTTGCCAATAGGTGAGCCTGACGTCGGGCTTGTACTCGCTGTAACGGGCAATCCACACGCTGTAGTCGCGCTTCAGGTCGGCCTGCTTCGACAGGTACTTGTTGACGAACCGCTGGTTGACGTAGAGGATGGGCTTCACGCCCGTATAGCGCTCCACCATCCTCAGCCACGTGCGGATGTGTGCGAACATCCGGTCTTCACCTCCCATCATCTTGATCTGGGCGTCAGAAGGCTCGATATCGAGCACGGGCGGGAGGTCGCCACTGCGGAAGAGGGTGTTGCGGATGAAGTAATTGGCCTGCTCGGCACCGCTCCTGCGCACAGACCAGAAGTGGTAGGCGCCTGTACGGATGCCCTGCTTGCGGGCTTTGGCGTAGTCGTTGACGAAGTACAGGTTGCGGATGGTCGTACCCTCCGTGGACTTGATGTAGACGAACGAGACGAGATAGTCGGCAGTGCCGCTGACGTTCTGACTGCCACGCTTACCCACGTGGGTGATACGCAGACGGTCCCAGTGGATGGGATATTTCTTGCGGCCCTTGCCGTGCTGGTAGCGTGAGATGTCGATACCGTAGATGCGTTCGGTGGTGTAGCGCATGCGTTCGCCCATGAAACGGTCGTTGCGCCAGATACCCACGCGCAGGCTGGACTCGCCACCGGCTTTCGTCTCTGCCGAGAGCCCGAAGCCCTCACGGCACCCGTCTGCCCAGTGGCCCTCATAGTAGCCACGCGAGTCGGTGAGCGTGTAGGCACCGTGGCCTGATGATTTCTCATGCATGAAGTCGCCCGCGTAGTTGCCCAGCGTGTCGACCCTGATGCCCGTGACGAGTGAGTCGTTCTGGCAGGTGCCCACCAACGTCCTGCCCATCGAGTCGAGGACGAGGGCTGTGCCCTCACGCTGGTGTTCCTGCCAAGTGCCTACATTCCAAAGGGGTATATAACGGTCGACGGCCACCTGGTGACGCTTGCCGCCAGCGAAGGCCACCACCATCTCGTAACCCTCGTCCTGCAGGTTGTGACGGTCCATATAGTAGTCTAATTCTTCTTTCAGGAGACGGGAGGAAGAAACGGACTGACGGTCTACGGAGTCCTCAGCCGGAAGCCCCGTATGCTCATCCCCGACAGTACTTATCACGCGCAACGTATGACGTGCCGGTTTGCCTGTCATCAGACCTGCCAGGAAGAGTACGGCCAAGGGGGGTAATATGCTGAATACTATCTTTTTCATAATTTTTATGGCGCAAAGATAGGTAATTCTCTTCAAAAAGTCGTATATTTGCAGCAGAATTATTGTTTTAATGCGAATTACATGATGAAGGACTTCAATTACTATGCCCCGACGCGGGTGGTGTTCGGACGGGAGTCGGAGGCTAGGCTTCCGGAGTTGGTGAAACAGTATGGTGGCACGAAGGTGCTTATCCACTACGGTGGTGGCAGTGCCCGTCGCTACGGTCTGCTCGACAAGGTGGAGCAGATGCTCAACGACGCAGGCATCGACTTCGTGGAGTTGGGTGGGGTAGTGCCCAATCCGCTGCTGTCGAAGGTGAAGGAGGGTATCGGCCTCTGTTGTCGTGAGGGCGTGGACTTTATCCTGGCTGTCGGTGGCGGTAGCGTGATCGACTCTGCCAAGGCCATCGCCTATGGGGTGCCCTACGAGGGCGACGTGTGGGACTTCTGGGACGGGAAGGCCGTGCCTCAGGCTTGTCTGCCCGTAGGTGTGATGCTGACGATTCCAGCCGCTGGAAGTGAGATGTCGTCGAGTTGCGTGATCACCCAGGACGAGGGCATGCTCAAGCGGGGTGTGAACAGCGACCTCTGCCGTTGTAAGTTCGCCATCATGAATCCTGAGCGCACCTATACTCTACCGCCTTACCAGACGGCCGCTGGAGCCACAGACATCATGATGCACACGATGGAGCGCTACTTCTCGAAGTACGAAGACGCCCTGTTGACGGATGCCATCGCCGAGGCATTGCTGAAGACGGTGAAGGAGGCGGTGCCCGAGGTGCTGAAGAATCCCGAGGACTATCGCTACCGTGCCGCTATCATGTGGGCCAGTTCGCTGTCGCACAACGATCTGACGGAGTGTGGTACGGAGAAGGACTTCGCCTGTCATAAACTCGAGCACGAACTGAGCGGACTCTTCGGCGTGACCCACGGTGCGGGTCTTGCCGCTATCTGGGGCTCCTGGGCGCACTACGTGATGGACAAGCACCTGAATCGCTTCGTGCAGTTCGCCGTGAACGTGATGGGTGTGAGAAACGATTTCACCGATCCCCGTGCCACCGCCCTGAGGGGCATTGAGGCCATCGAGCGCTTCTTCGATCAGATCGGCATGCCTACGAGCATCCCCGGACTGATTGGCCGTCAGGCTACGGAGGAGGAAATAGAGACGCTTGTCGCCAAGTGCAGTCGTGGTGGAAAGATGAATATCGGTGCGATGGAGGTGCTTAACCCTGCGGATATGACAGCCATCTACCGTCTTGCTAATCAGTAATGCCCAGGAACCATTCTATGGCCTGATGGGGCAGATAGGGCTTCTGCACGCTGGCCCTCATGGACTAAAGAAACTCTGAAACATTCGTTAAAAAATGGCATAATGAAAGTTTTTTGCTTAAAAAAGTGACAAAATATTTGTTTGTTACGGCAGAAATGTGTACTTTTGCAGCCGAAATAAAAAACGCATATAGATATGATGAGTTTGAATCTACTTAACGGCCTTATTATTATTCGACTGCAGGGAGCGGTCGGAAGTGATTAGGCGTGTAGATAATTGATAATTGAAATCAGTTATAGAATTAGATAGAGCCCTTCTCACTTCCGAGTGTGAAGGGCTTTTGTTTGAGATATAAAGAATAAAAATAATAAAAACAACATCATAAACAAAAGACAAGACGATGAATGACAGATTGTTTATTTTCGACACAACATTGCGTGACGGCGAACAGGTGCCAGGATGTCAGTTGAACACCGTTGAGAAAATTCAGGTGGCCAAGGCGCTGGAGCAGTTGGGTGTGGACGTGATCGAAGCAGGATTTCCCATTTCGAGTCCGGGTGACTTCAACTCGGTGATTGAGATCTCGAAGGCCGTGACATGGCCCGTGATCTGTGCGCTGACACGTGCTGTAGAGAAAGATATCGATGTGGCCTTCGACGCGTTGAAGTATGCCAAGCACAAGCGTATCCACACGGGTATCGGCACCTCGGACGAGCACATTAAGTACAAATTCAACTCCACCCGTGAGGAGATCCTCGAGCGGGCCGTGGCTGCTACGAAGTATGCCAAACGCTTTGTTGACGATGTGGAGTTCTACTGCGAGGATGCAGGCCGTACGGACAATGAGTATCTGGCACAGGTGGTGGAGGCCGTGATCAAGGCTGGGGCCACGGTGGTGAATATCCCTGATACCACGGGCTACTGCCTGCCACAGGAGTATTTCGAGAAGATCAAGTATCTGAAGGAGCATGTCGACGGTATTGACCGTGCCATCATCTCCACCCATTGCCACAACGACCTGGGTATGGCGACGGCCAACACCTTCAATGGTGTGATGGCTGGTGCCCGTCAGGTGGAGGTGACCATCAACGGTATCGGTGAGCGTGCAGGCAACACCTCGTTGGAGGAGATAGCGATGATCCTGAAGTGTCATAAGGGACTCGGCATTGATACAAACATCAACACCACGAAGATCTATCCCACGTCGAGAATGGTGTCGAGTCTGATGAATATGCCCGTACAGCCGAACAAGGCCATCGTGGGTCGCAACGCCTTTGCCCACTCCTCAGGCATCCATCAGGACGGGGTGCTGAAGAATGTGCATACCTATGAGATCATGGATCCGAAGGATGTGGGTATCGACGACAACTCGATCGTGCTGACAGCCCGTTCTGGTCGTGCAGCATTGAAGCACCGGCTGCATGTGAACGGCGTGGATCTCGAAGAGGAGAAACTGGACAAGGTGTATGAGAAGTTCCTGATTCTGGCAGATCAGAAGAAGGAGGTGAATGATGCCGACGTGCTGATGCTGGCAGGTGCCGATATGGCCGACGCCCACGCCGTGAAACTCGACTTCCTGCAAGTGACTACGGGTAAGGGTGTGAAGAGCGTTGCCTCCATAGGTCTCGACATCAGTGGTCAGAAGTTCGAGGCTGCTGCCAGTGGAAACGGTCCCGTGGATGCAGCCATCAAGGGTCTGAAGAAGATCATCATGAAGCAGATGACGCTGAAGGAGTTCACCATCCAGGCTATCTCGAAAGGCTCCGACGATGTGGGCAAGGTACACATGCAGGTGGAGTACAATGGCTCGCTCTATTACGGCTTCGGTGCCAATACGGACATCGTCACCGCCAGCGTCGAGGCGTATATCGATTGTATTAATAAGTTTAAGAAAGATGAATAGTTTACAGTTTACAGATGATTACTTCTATAGGCTCTATGTGCATAGCTTGCAAGGTAATCAACTGTAAACCGTAAACTGTAAACCGTAAACAAAAAGAAAAAGGTATGAATACATTATTTGATAAGATTTGGGACAGGCACGTGGTGCAACAAGTGAAAGACGGTCCCACACAGTTGTATATCGACAGGATGTACTGTCATGAAGTGACCTCACCGCAGGCCTTCGACGGGATGCGGAGCAGGGGACTGAAGTGTTTCCGTCCCAAGCAGATCTATTGTATGCCAGACCATAATACCCCTACTCATGATCAGGACAAACCCATCGAGGATCCTGTATCGAAGAAACAGGTGGACACGCTGGCGAAGAATGCCGCCGAGTTCGGACTGACGCACTACGGCATGTTTTCGAAAGACAACGGCATCATCCATGTGGTGGGGCCTGAGAAGGGTCTTTCGTTGCCAGGAATGACCATCGTCTGTGGCGACTCGCACACCTCGACCCATGGTGCGATGGGCGCTGTGGCTTTTGGAATCGGCACCTCGGAGGTGGAAATGGTGATGGCCTCGCAGTGCATCCTCCAGCAGAAACCGAAGTCGATGAGAATCTCCATCAACGGCAAATTGGGGGAGGGTGTGACGGCGAAGGATGTGGCCCTCTATCTGATGGCCCAGTTGACAACCTCGGGAGCCACAGGCTACTTCGTCGAGTATAGTGGCGACGTAGTCAGGGATATGTCAATGGAAGGTCGTCTGACACTCTGTAACCTCTCTATCGAGATGGGTGCCCGTGGGGGATTCGTTGCCCCTGACGAGACCACCTTTGCGTATCTCAAAGGTCGTGAATATGCTCCGAAGGGTGATGACTGGGAGAAGGCCATTGCCTATTGGAAAACCTTGAAGAGCGGTGATGATGCTGTGTTTGATAAGGAACTGATATTCAGGGCAGAAGATATCGAACCTCGCATCACTTATGGAACTAACCCCGGCATGGGTATCGGCATCACGGAAGCCATCCCTGCAGAGGGTGGAGTAGGCTTTGAGAAGGCTCTCGACTATATGGGTTTCAAGGCTGGTCAGAAGTTGTTAGGCACGAAGGTGGACTATGTGTTCCTTGGGGCCTGTACGAATGGTCGTATCGAGGATTTCCGCGCCTTTGCCTCTATCGTGAAAGGCAGGAAGAAGGCTCCTGATGTGGTGGCTTGGCTGGTGCCTGGTTCGTGGGCTGTTGACAAGCAGATTCGTGAGGAAGGACTCGACAAGGTGTTGGAGGCTGCTGGCTTCGAGATCCGTCAGCCTGGCTGTTCGGCCTGTCTGGCAATGAACGACGACAAGATTCCCGCAGGGAAGTTGAGCGTCTCTACCTCTAATCGCAACTTCGAGGGTCGTCAGGGACCAGGTGCCCGCACCATCCTCGCCTCACCTCTGACTGCTGCTGCTGTCGCCGTCACTGGTGTCATCACTGATCCGAGAGATTTTTTTCCTAAATTAAAAGAATATGAAACAGAAATTTGACGTTATAACATCGACTTGCGTGCCACTGCCGTTGGAGAATGTGGACACAGACCAGATCATACCCGCCCGCTTCCTGAAGGCCACGACCCGAGAAGAGAGTTTCTTCGGAGATAATCTCTTCCGAGACTGGCGCTACAATAGTGACGGTACCGTGAACAAGGACTTTGTGTTGAACGATCCCCGTTATTCGGGATGTATCCTCGTGGCTGGGAAGAACTTCGGCTCAGGGTCGAGTCGTGAGCATGCCGCCTGGGCCATCGCTGGCTATGGCTTCCGCGTGGTTATCAGTTCGTTCTTCGCCGATATCCACAAGAACAACGAACTGAACAACTTTGTGTTGCCCGTGGTGGTCTCGGAGGATTTCCTGTCAGAGTTGTTCCAGAGTATTCAGAATGACCCGAAGACTGAGGTAGAGGTCGACCTGCCAAACCAAATGGTGACGAACAAAGCCACTGGCCGTAGCGAGCACTTCGACATCAACGGCTATAAGAAGCACTGTCTGATGAACGGACTCGACGACATCGACTTCCTCGTACAGAATCAAGAAAAGACAGAACAATGGGAACAGCAGAACAAGTAAGCAAATACCAGCGTATCCAACCCTTTGTGGAGATCATGGACTCGACGTTACGCGACGGAGAGCAGACTAGTGGCGTCAGTTTCCTGCCACACGAGAAACTCATCATCGCCCGTATGCTCCTCAACGACCTGAATGTAGACCGTATTGAGGTAGCCTCGGCACGGGTGTCGGAGGGAGAGAAGGAGGCTGTGGGTATGATCTGCCGCTTTGCGGAGAAGATCGACAAACTCGACAGGGTGGAGGTGCTGGGATTCATCGACGGCGGAGAGAGCATCGACTGGATTGACTCCTGTGGCTGTAAGACCGTCAACCTGTTGGCAAAGGGGTCTCTGCGCCATTGTCAGGAGCAGTTGAAGAAAACCCCCGAGGAACATCTCGAGGACATCATCCAGACGGTGAAATACGCCCGTAGCAAGGGCATGAACGTGAACCTCTATCTCGAGGACTGGTCGAACGGCATGAAGGACTCTCCCTTCTATGTCTACGATATGATGGACGCCCTCTGCGACATCGGCATCCGACGGTTCATGCTCCCCGACACCCTCGGCATCATGAACCCCCTGCAGTGTATCGAGTACTTCCGTAAGATGATGAAGCGCTATGCCGATACCCACTTCGACTTCCACGCCCACAACGACTACGACCTCGCTGTATCAAACTCCCTTGCCGCTGTACTCAGTGGTGCCAAGGGACTTCATGTGACGGTGAACGGTCTGGGAGAACGTTGTGGCAATGCACCGCTGTCGAGTGTGCAGGTGATCCTCAAGGACCAGTTCAATGCCAAGACGAATATCCGCGAGGACAAACTTAACGATATCTCCCGTCTGGTGGAGAGTTACAGCGGTATCGCCGTAGCCCCCAACCAGCCCATCATCGGCGACAATGTGTTCACGCAGGTGGCTGGTGTCCATGCCGACGGTGACAAGAAGAACGGACTCTATCAGAATGCCCTCGTGCCAGAGCGTTTCGGTCGTCGGAGGGAATATGATCTTGGTAAGAACAGCGGCAAGGCGAACATTATCAAGAACCTTGAGGAACTCGGTTTGGAACTGACGCCAGAACAGACGAAGCGCGTCACCCAGCGTATCACCGAACTCGGCGACAAGAAGGAACGTGTGACGCAGGACGACCTGCCCTTCATCGTCAGCGACGTACTAAAGCACGATGTACAGGAGGATAAGGTGAAACTCGTCAGTTATGTCGTATCTACGGCTTACGGTCTGAAGCCTGGAGCAAATATCAAGGTAGAGATCAATGGTCAGGAATACGAGGCCAGTGCCACGGGCGACGGTCAGTACGACGCCTTCGTGAAGTCGCTGAGGTATATCTACAAGAAATATCTCAACCGCACGTTCCCCATCTTGCAGAACTACGCCGTCACCATCCCCCCAGGTGGTCGTACAGATGCCCTCGTGCAGACGGTCATCACCTGGAACGATAATGGTAAGATCCTGCGCACTCGTGGTCTGGATGCCGACCAGACGGAGGCTGCTATCAAGGCTACATTTAAGATGCTGAACATATATGAAAACGAACAGAGAGATTGTTTGTAGTTTATTGTTTACAGTTTACGGTTTACAGTTTACGGTTTACAGTTTACGGTTTACAGTTTACAGATGATTACACTTTACAGATTATAGTTTATAGTTTATAGTTTTGAGTTTATAGTTTATGAAATTGAAGATTGCGATTTTAGAGGGCGACGGTATCGGCCCTGAGATTATGAAACAAGGTGTGGCTGTGCTCGACGCAATAGCCCAGAAGTGCGGACACCAGTTTGAATATGAGCATGCCATTTGTGGTGCCCATGCCATCGAAGAGGTGGGCGACCCTTATCCTGATGCAACCCACGAGGTGTGTATGCGTGCTGACGCCGTGCTCTTTGCCGCTGTTGGCTCGTTGAAGTTCGACAATGATCCTACGGCCAAGGTGCGCCCAGAGACGGGTCTGCTGGCTATGCGTAAGAAACTCGGACTCTTCGCCAATGTGCGTCCTGTGGCCACCTTCGACTGTCTGTTGCATAAGTCGCCTCTGAAAGAGGAACTGTTACGCGGTGCCGATTTCGTGGTGATTCGTGAACTGACGGGTGGTATGTATTTCGGAGAGAAGTATCAGGACAACGACAAGGCCTACGACACCGACATCTACACCCGTCCTGAGATTGAGCGTATCCTGAAGGTGGCCTTCGAGATGGCCATGACCCGTCGTAAGCACCTCACCGTTGTCGACAAGGCCAATGTGCTGGCCTCCTCACGCTTGTGGCGACAGATTGCCCAGGAGATGGAGCCACGGTATCCTGAGGTGAAGACCGACTACATGTTTATCGACAATGCCTCGATGCGTGTGCTGACGGAACCCCGTTTCTTTGATGTCATCGTAACAGAAAACACCTTCGGCGACATTCTCACCGACGAGACCTCGTGCATCACGGGTTCGATGGGTCTCCAGCCGTCGTCGTCGTTGGGTGAGCACACGCCGTTGTTTGAGCCTGTCCATGGCTCCTGGCCACAGGCTGCTGGCCAGAACATTGCCAACCCGTTGGCACAGATCCTCTCTGCCGCCATGCTCTTAGAGCACTTCGGACTGAACAAGGAAGGATCCCTCGTCCGTGAGGCTGTGAATGCTTCGCTCGATGCCAATGTCCGTACCCCCGAGATTCAGGTCGAAGGTGGCGCCCATTATGGTACCCGCGAGGTAGGAGAGTGGATTGTCAATTATATCCTCAAGAAATAATCTTCATGAGATACTTCCTATTTGTTCTCTTCTATTTATCTGTCATTACGGCTGTGGCGCAGTCGCGTCAGGAGTGGCGTGACTCCCTGGAGACCCTCAGCGCAAGCCTCAAGCAGGATCCCGACAATATCGACCTCCGTCTGCGCAAGGCTGAGGCCGATATCCAGTTGGAGCGCTGGGACTATGCCTTGGCCGAGTATGGCCGTATCCTGCGGACTGATGAGAAAAATCTTGCAGCCTTGTATTTTCGAGCCTATGTGCATGAACGGCAGAAGCACTACGATCTGGCGCGTGTCGACTACGAGTCATTCCTCGCCATCCAGCCCCTGCATCTCGAAGCCCGTCTGGGACTGGCCCATATCCTGCAGAAGATGGGTCGGCGTTCAGATGCGATGGATGTGCTGAACCAAATCGTCCAGATGTTTCCTGACAGTGCCGATGCCTATGCCGCAAGGGCTGCTTTCGAGACGAAGTATCTGCAGTACGAACTGGCACTCTACGACTGGAACGAGGCTATTCGTCTGCGCCCCGACAACGAGGGTTTCGTCATCTCTAAAGTCGACCTGCTGATACGTCTCAAGCGCAAGAAAGAAGCCCGAGAGGCGCTTGATGCCCTCGTCTCGAAGGGTACACCCCGCGGTATGCTGAAGGAGTGGTACGACCGTGCCAGATAATAAACCTCACAAGGAGGATGTCTTCTTTTGAGATTTGTAGAGACAGATAAGAAATTTGCCCGAATCTTTGGTGGTTTGGGCATTTTTATTTACCTTTGCCCCCTGAAAAAGAGAGAAAAAGATGAAAATTGGTGATCAAGTAAGGTTCCTGAATGAGATAGGAGGAGGTCGTGTGGCCGGATTCCAGGGGAAGAACATCGTGCTCGTAGAGGACGCGGATGGCTTTCAAGTGCCCATGCTGATGACGGAAGTCGTGGTAGTGGGCGAAGAAGACTATGGAACCAAGCATCTGATAGAGGTGAGAGGTGACAGGAAAGAAGAGATAGAAATCCGAGACAAACAGTCAGGTCAGGAGGCTGTTCAGACTGACTCTGAGCCTGAGGATAAGCCCATCACCTTCAAGGCGAAGCCCGTGGAGCGGAGAGGTGGCGACCGCTTGAGTGCCTATCTCGCCTTCGTGCCGATGGATATGAAGGAACTCACACAGACCCGCTTTGAGAGTTACCTCATCAACGACTCCAACTACTACATGCGCTATGTCTTTATGACAGGCGAGAACAATGCCTGGACGGTGCGCGCAGAGGGTGAGTTGGAGCCTAATACCAAGGAATATATCGAGGAGTTCGGACGTGAGGACCTGAATGGGCTGGAGCATTGCTGCGTGCAACTCATCGCCTACAAACGCGAAAAGCCGTTTATGCTGAAACCCGCTGTGAATGCCCAGGTGAACGTGGATACGGTGAAGTTCTACAAACTCCATGCCTTCCGCGAGAACGACTTCTTCGAACAGCCTGCGCTGATCTATACGATTATCGAAAACGACGTACAAAAGATAAAGGTATGAAATACGGATTTGTAAAGGTGGCTTCTGCCGTGCCTGCGGTGAAAGTGGCCGACGTAGAATACAACGTACAACAGATTGAGAGTCTGATTGCCCAGGCCGAGGGGCGGGGCGTGGAGATTATGGTATTGCCTGAACTGTGTCTGACGGGGTACTCCTGTCAGGATCTGTTTAAGCAACAGGCGCTGATCGACCGTGCCGAACAGGGCGTGATGGTGTTGCTCGACTTCACCCGTAAACTAGACATTATAACGGTGTTAGGTCTGCCTGTGGTGATCAACGGCCTGCTCTACAACTGTGCCGCTGTCATTCAGAGCGGTTCATTGCTGGGCATCGTGCCAAAGACCTACCTGCCCAACTACGGTGAGTTCTACGAGAAACGATGGTTTGCCTCTGCACAGGATCTGATTCCGACGGATATCTACTTTGCAGGTAGTCCTGTCCACGTTACGCCAGAGCCACAGATATTCATGACTACAGGCGGCGTGAAGTTCGGCGCGGAGATCTGCGAGGATGTCTGGGCCCCCATTCCTCCCAGCAATAACCTGACGCTGGCGGGTGCCGACATCATCTTGAACCTCTCGGCCAGCGATGAACTGATAGGCAAGCACGCTTATCTGAAGTCGTTGCTCGCCCAGCAGAGTGCCCGAACCATCAGCGGCTATGTCTATGCCAGTTGTGGCTTCGGCGAGTCGTCTCAGGATGTCGTCTATGGTGGCAATGCCATGATTTTCGAGAATGGCCATCTGATCTTGGAGGGCTCGCGGTTCTCGTTCCAGCCTCAGTTACAGGTGAGTCAGATCGACGTGGAGAAACTGCGTGCTGAGCGCAGGGTGAACACCACCTTTATCAATGCCCAACGACATGCTCATGCCCATGAGATCATGTGCAAGGCTGTGGCTCCGAAAGAGTTCGAACTGCTGCGAGAGATCGATCCCCATCCGTTTATTCCCAAGAGTGACAATATGGCCGACAGTTGTGAGGAGATCCTGAATATCCAGGTGGCAGGCCTCGCCAAACGGCTCTATCATATCAACGCCCAGAAGGCCGTCATTGGCATCAGCGGAGGCCTGGACTCTACGTTGGCTTTGCTCGTGACCGTGAAGGCCTTCGACAAACTCGGCCTTGACCGTAAGGGCATCATCGGCATCACGATGCCAGGCTTCGGTACGACAGACCGCACGCATAACAATGCCGTGAAGTTGATGCAGACCCTTGGCGTGACCATCCGTGAGATCAGCATCGCCAAGGCTGTCACCCAGCACTTTGAGGATATCGGACACAGTAAGAACCAGCACGATACGACCTATGAGAATTCACAGGCCCGCGAACGTACGCAGATCCTGATGGATGTGGCCAACAAGGAGAATGCCATTGTCGTGGGTACTGGTGACCTCTCAGAACTCGCTCTGGGATGGGCGACCTATAACGGCGACCACATGTCGATGTACGGTGTGAATGCGGGTATTCCGAAGACGCTCATCCGTCATCTGGTGACCTATGTCGCTGGTGAGATGGCTACAGACACACTGCTTGACATTGTGGATACCCCCATCTCGCCCGAGTTGATACCTGCTGACGAGAACGGTCAGATCAAGCAGAAGACAGAAGATCTCGTGGGACCGTATGAACTGCACGATTTCTTCATCTACTACTTCCTGCGCTATGGCTTCTCTCCGTCGAAAATCTTCATGTTGGCGAAGAAGGCCTTCTGCGATCCGTCGCCTGTGGAAGGCAGGGGACCGTTGTATGAAGAAGCGACTGTGAAGAAATGGCTCACGGTGTTCTGCCGTCGTTTCTTCACCCAGCAGTTCAAGCGCAGTTGTATGCCTGACGGGCCGAAGGTGGGTAGTGTGAGTCTCTCGCCACGTGGCGACTGGCGCATGCCGAGCGACGCCTCGTTTGCCCCATGGGTCAAGGAGTGCGAAGGTCTCTAGGTAATATTTTCTCCCCCTAAATTAGGGGGAGCCAGAGGGGGTCTGAACAAGCGCTGATTCTGAGGCAGATATTGAGGCTGTTCAGACCACCCCTGCCCCCTCCTAACTTAGGAGGGGAAATGAGTTAGTTAAACGCTAACTCGTTCTTGTTTTCTTTCAGCGTGATGTGGATGATGGAGCCTGAAGGCAGGTTACCGTTCACGATCAGGTCGCTGATGCCATCCTCGATATAGTTCTGTATCGCCCGCTTTAAAGGACGGGCACCAAATTGCACATCATAGCCCTTCGTGGCGACAAACTCCTTGGCTTCGTCAGACAGGTCGATCTTATAGCCGATCTGCTCGATGCGCTGATAGAGTCCCTTCAGTTCCACATCGATGATGCGCTTGATGGCATCCAGGTCGAGTTGGTCGAAGGTGATGATTTCATCGAGACGGTTCAGGAATTCTGGCGAGAACTGCTTCGAGAGCGCCTTCTGCACGATATCGCGGGCATATTGCTTGTCTTGTTCGTTGATAGCGAGCCCCGTACTGCCAGAGGCACTGAAGCCTACACCGCGTCCGAAGTCCTTCAACTGTCGCGTTCCGGCATTCGACGTCATGATGATCACCGTGTTGCGGAAGTCCACGAAACGGCCGTTACCATCCGTCAGACGTCCTTCGTCGAGCACCTGCAGCAACAGGTTGAACACGTTGCCGTGGGCTTTCTCGATCTCGTCGAGCAGCACGATAGAGTAGGGGTGACGGCGCACACGCTCTGTCAACTGTCCGCCTTCCTCATAACCCACGTATCCCGGAGGGGCACCAATCAGTCTGGAGGTGTTGAAACTCTCCGTATATTCGCTCATGTCGATACGGATGAGGGCATCGGCACTGCCGAACATGAACTCTGCCAGTTTCTTGGCCAGATAGGTCTTGCCCACGCCTGTAGGTCCGAGGAACATGAACACGCCGATGGGATGGTTCGGATCCTTCAGTCCGACCCGATTGCGCTGGATGGCCTTCACCATCTTGTCGATGGCAGCGTCCTGGGCAATGACGGCATTCTTCAGTTCCTGAGCCATGCCTTTCAGCCTGATGCCCTCCTGTTCGGCCATCCGCTGGACGGGAACACCAGTCATCATCGACACCACTTCGGCCACCTGCTCGGCATCGACCACCTGGCGCTCTTCTCCCTCGCCGGAACTCCAACGCTCGTTGAGCAACTTCAGTTCTGTCTCCAGCACGGTCTGACGGTCTCGATAGCCAGCCGCCAATTCGAAGTTCTGGTTCTTCACAGCCAACTGCTTCTTCTCCTTGATGCTGGCGATCTCCTTTTCCTTTTCAGCAATCTCTGGTGGTATCTGAGCGTTGCCCAGATGGACGCGTGATCCTGTCTCGTCGAGGGCATCGATGGCCTTGTCAGGCATGAAGCGGTCTGTCACATAGCGGTCTGTCAATTTGACACATGCCACGAGGGCCTCATCCGTATAGGCCACGTGGTGATGATGCTCATAGCGGTCCTTGATGTTCCGCAGAATCTGCAGCGTCTCATCGCTGGTGGTGGGCTCTACCTGCACCTTCTGGAAGCGGCGCTCCAGGGCTCCGTCTTTCTCGATGGAGTTGCGGTACTCGTCGAGTGTCGTGGCACCGATACACTGGATGGTGCCTCGCGCAAGGGCGGGTTTCATGATGTTGGCTGCATCCATCGACCCGGGTGTACTGCCAGCACCGATGATGGTGTGGATCTCGTCGATGAACACAATCACGTCGGGATTGGCCTCCAGTTCCTTCATGAGCGCCTTCAGTCGTTCCTCAAACTGTCCGCGATACTTCGTACCGGCCACCACCCCTGTCATGTCGAGGGTATAGATGCGCTTGCCGAAGAGCATGGGCGAGGTGTGGTGAGTGGTGATGAGTTGTGCCAGTCCTTCTACGATGGCACTCTTTCCCACACCGGGCTCACCGATGAGGATGGGATTGTTCTTCTTCCTGCGGCCCAGTATCTCGATGATACGCTGGATCTCACGTTCACGTCCCACACAGGGATCCAGCCGTCCCTCAGCGGCAGCCAGTGTGAGGTCTGTGCCGAAGGTGTCGAGCACAGGCGTCTTCGAGGCCTGCTTCTTCTGTGCCGTCGTGGCCGTGTTGGATGAGTGTGAGTTACTGGTGTTGCCTGATTCGTTCTCTTCAAACTCCTCCTCTTCTTCGTCAGGCAGGCCGATGCCATTGGTGACACCGTTATTCTTTGGCGCATAGAGCATGGCCATTGCGTCTTCGTAGTTCATGTTGTTCAGTTCTAATACTTGTTTGGCACCGTTGTTGACAGCATCGTGGAGGATGGCCAGCAACAGGTGTTGTTCGTCTACTTTTGTGGATCGTTGGATACGGGCCTCCAACACGGCCAGTTTCAGAATATTGCTCGCATTCTCGTTGAGCACCAGTTCGGTGGTATGGATGGGCATGCCTATCTCGTCCTGACGCACGCGCTGTTCCAGTTCGGTCTTGACAGACTGCAGGTTCAGGTTCAGCCGCCGGAACAGTTCTACCACCGGCCCCTGCTGACTGCGAAGCATACCCAGGAGCAGATGCTCGGGCCCTACGCTTCGGCTGGCCAGTCTGGCGGCCTCCTCACGGGAGAAAGCGAGAATTTCTGAGACTTTCGGCGAAAATTGACTCGTCATTATATTTACGATTTACGAATTTACGATTTACCTATTACCTATTTACGATATACGATTTACCTATTTACGATATACGATTTACCTGTTTACGATATGCGATTTTACGCTATTCTGTTGCAAAGTTACAACATTTTCTGCAAACATCGTGCCATAAATACAAAAAAAGTTTCCGCTAAAATAGCTTAAATGTTTGGTGGGAACAAAAAAAATGCCTACCTTTGCACGGTTAAAAACGCGTCAGCGGGCTTAAAAAGTGCCTTAAACGCAAAATTATATTTTTTTTATGGATCAAACATTTGATAACGACAGAATCATTAGAATCAACATTGAGGAGGAAATGAAGTCCAGTTACATTGACTACTCCATGTCAGTCATTGTGGCACGTGCCCTTCCCGATGTACGCGACGGATTCAAACCCGTACACCGCCGAATCCTGTTCGGTATGATGAACATCAACAACGTCTCTACCCAACCTTATAAGAAATGCGCGCGCGTCGTAGGTGAGGTGCTTGGTAAGTATCACCCCCACGGCGACTCGTCAGTCTATGGAGCCCTCGTCCGTATGGCCCAGGACTGGAACATGCGCTACACGCTCGTCGACGGTCAGGGTAACTTCGGCTCCGTCGATGGCGACTCGCCTGCCGCCATGCGATACACCGAGTGCCGACTCTCGAAGATGGGTGAGCACATCATGGACGACCTCGACAAGGAGACCGTCGACATGGCTCCCAACTTCGACGACTCTCTGCAGGAGCCTACCGTCATGCCGACGAAGATACCCAACCTGCTTGTCAATGGCGGTAACGGTATTGCCGTAGGTATGGCCACGAACATGCCCACTCACAACCTGGGCGAGGTGATCGACGGCTGCTGTGCCTATATCGACAACCCCGACATCGATACCGACGGACTGATGCAGTATATCCCGGGCCCCGACTTCCCGACGGGAGCCTATATCTATGGCCTGCAGGGGGTGCGCGAAGCCTACGAGACAGGCCGCGGACGTATCGTGATGCGTGCCAAGGCCGAGATCGAGAGTGGTGAGACCCACGACAAGATTGTCGTCACCGAGATTCCCTACGGTGTCAACAAGGCCGACCTCGTGGCCTATATCGCCGACCTTGCCAACCAGCATAAGATCGAGGGCGTGGCCAATGTCAACGATGAGTCAGGCCGTCAGGGCATGCGTATCGTCGTCGACTGCAAGCGCGATGCCAACGCGAATGTCTTGTTGAACAAACTCTTCAAGATGACCGCCCTACAGAGTTCATTCTCAGTGAATAACATCGCCCTGGTGAAAGGCCGTCCACGCCTGCTGACTCTCAAGGAGTGCGTCAAGTACTTCGTCGAGCACCGCCACGATGTCACCATCCGCCGCACACAGTACGACCTGCGCAAGGCCCAGGAGCGTGCACACATCCTCGAGGGATTGATCATCGCCGTGAACAATATCGACGAGGTGGTGCGCATCATCCGCAACAGCCAGACGCCCTCCGACGCCCAGCGCAACCTCGAACAGCGCTTCAATCTCGACGAACTCCAGTCGAAGGCCATCGTCGATATGCGCCTCAGCCAACTCACAGGCCTGCGTGTCGACCAACTCCACCAGGAGTTCGACGACCTGCAGAAACTCATTGCCGACCTGCAGGAGATCCTCGACAACCCCGAGCGCTGCAAGCAGGTGATGAAGGACGACCTGCTCGAGGTGAAGGAGAAGTACGGCGACGAGCGCCGCACGGAGATCATCCCCTTCGACCACGAGTTCAATGCCGAGGACTTCTATCCCGACGATCCCGTCGTCATCACCATCAGCCACATGGGCTACATCAAGCGCACACCGCTGGCCGACTTCCATGAGCAGGGCCGTGGAGGCGTGGGAACGAAGGCAGCCCGTCACCGCGACAACGACTTCACCGAGTATATCTATCCCGCCACGATGCACAACACGCTGCTCTTCTTCACACAGAAGGGACGCTGCTACTGGCAGAAGTGCTACGAGATCCCCGAGGGCGACAAGAACTCGAAGGGCCGTGCCATCCAGAACATGCTCAACATCGATCCCGACGACTCGATCAACGCCGTGCTGCGCATCAAGAACTTCAACGACGAGGAGTTCCTGAAGACCCACTACGTGGTGTTCGCCACCAAGCAGGGTATCATCAAGAAGACCCGTCTCGACGCCTATAAGAATGTACGCGCCGCAGGTGTCATCGCCATCAACATCAACGAGGGCGACGAGGTGGTAGGCGTTCGTCTGACCAACGGCCACAACGAACTGCTGCTCGCCAACCGCAATGGCCGTGCCGTGCGCTTCGACGAGAACGATGTCCGCACCATGGGCCGTGTCTCTACCGGTGTCATCGGCATGCGACTCGACGGTGGCGACGATGAGGTCGTGGGCATGGTCTGCGTCAACGACCCGAACGTGGAGACCATCATGGTCGTCTCAGAGAACGGCTACGGCAAGCGCTCCGAGGTGGAGGACTACCGTAAGACCGCCCGTGGCGCCAAGGGTGTGAAGACCCTCGCCATCACCGAGAAGACAGGCCGTCTGGTAGCCATCAAGGTGGTCACCGACGAGAACGACCTGATGATCATCAACAAGTCGGGCATCCTCATCCGCCTGAAGGTCGCCGACGTGCGCGTCATGGGCCGTGCCACACAGGGCGTGCGCCTCATCAACCTCGCCAAGAAGAACGATGTGATCGCCAGCGTCTGCAAGGTGCAGCACTCCGAGGATCCCGAGGAAGAGTTCGAGGAGGCTGAGGTGCTCAACGAGGAGATGCCCGCCGACATCACGGTCGAGACCCCCGAGACTGACCAGGCTCCCGAGACCGATGAGACCCCTCAGGAATAAGCCGACTATCAAGAATCATAAATCAAAATAAGTAAATTTACATTAACTAATTAATTTCGCTTATGAAAAAACTAATGATGATGGCAATGATGGTTGTAGCCAGCGCTACAGCCTTTGCCGGTGACAGTGACGCCTTCAAGGCGTTTAAGAAGTCGTTCAAGGGCCTTGGCTACGCAGAGGCTGAAGCACTTGTCAAAAGTTCTATCGACCAGTTCGCCAACGCTCAGGAGAAGGCTGCTGCCTACAACATGCTCGTCGACCTGGCCTACGATGCCTTCAACAAGCAGAGCACCATTGAGACCGAGAACCAACTGGCCAAGCAGATGGGCCAGCAGGAGAAGCCCATCGACAAGGAGTTGATGGCAGAGTCGGCTTACAATGCCATCTGCAATGCCATCACCTGCGACCAGTTCGACCAGCAGCCCAACGAGAAGGGCAAGGTGGCCCCGAAGTTCGCTGAGAAGAACGCCCAGCGCCTCTGGATGGGTCCCCGCAACTCCCTCGTCAATGCCGGACAGGAGGCAGTACAGGCCAAGGACAACGCCAAGGCCCGCAAGTACTGGGAACTCTTTGCCGAGAGCGATGAAGCACCCCTCTTCGCTGCCTGCGACCGCGGACCCCAGAAGCCTTTCTTCGGACAGGTGGCACGCTTCGCTGCCGTCTTCGCCTATCAGGACAAGGATATGGACAAGGCCCTCAAACTCTGCGACATCGCCATGAAGGATCCTGAGGAGTACGAAGGCTGCCTGAACCTCAAACTCGAGATTCTCGGCAACGACCTGAAGACCAAGGAAGACTCCGTGAAGTTCATCGGCCAGTTGCGCGACATCTATGCCGAGCACAAGACCGACGGCGTGATGGAGAAACTCTTCAACATGCTCTCTGCCACTGGCGACCAGGCAGGTGCCGACAAGATCCTCGACGACGCCCTGGCTGAGAATCCCAACAACTTCGTGGCTCTGGCCGACAAGGGCCTGGGCATGCTCAACAGCAACCCCGCCGAGGCTGCCAAGTACCTGAAGAAGGCCGCTGAGGTCAAGAGCGACAACGCCGCCATCCAGACCTACGCCGGTACCGCCCTCAGCGTACAGGCTCAGAACACCGAGGATCCCGCACAGAAGAAGGCCCTCTATAAGGAAGCCATCGGCTACTACGACAAAGCCAAGGAACTCGATCCCGACCGCCTGAACAGCAACTGGGGCTACAACCGCTACAACGCCTACTACAACTACTACGGCGATGAGGCTCCCGAGACCAAGCAGGCCGAGGCTGACTCAAAGTAAGATGTAAGTATGTAAGTATGTAAGTTGTAAGTGCTACCAACCCTATAGTCGCCCGCTTCCTATCTCAGGAGGCGGGCGATGCTCATTTTCAGATGGACGACCGCATCTTCTGGTAGACTCCCTTGTCAATGCGTTTCACGATGTTGTCCTTTACCAGTCGCGACATGATGACGTCGGCAGTACCCTTGATGCATTCATAATGCCGCATCACATCCTCGCGGGTGAAGGTCTCCGGCAACATGCCGTAGGCAATACTCGTCTTCTGGTAGTGTCTCTTCTCCCTGGTCGGGTCGCTGTCCATATTGTCATAGTAATGCCGGGCATACTCCCCGAAGAAAAAGTGCTGGCAGCGGTACTGGATTTCAAGCACCAGATCGCAGAGCCCCAGGTCGGTCTCGTCGATGGTGAAGGTCTTCTTCTCCTGCCATTCGTCCCAGTGGCGCATCAGTATGTAGGGAGCAGCGATGCCGATGCCGTAATAGCCGACGCGTTTCAGCAGCAGTTTGTCGGCCTTGTCGTCATTGATCTTGGCGATGGCCAGACGGTCGCGGGTCCACTCCCAGATCTCGTCTACCAGCGGGTCTAACGGCAGCAGCCCCGACACCTTATCCAGTCGGAACGCCCATTCCTTCAGCCGCTCGTTGGCTGCCCTGTTTACCGTAGCCTGATGACGTGCCATCATCTCGAATTCATCGTCGGGCAGTTCGATCACCGCCAGGCGGGTGGAGAGTCCCGACCCGAAGTTACGCTCTGTCACCTTCCGGTGGAGGGATAGGGGAGTGCCGGTATAGATGAAGTTCCAATACACGTCGAACGGGCCGTTCACAGAGTCCACATTCTTATACTGCTGGTTGTCCTCCTCGTTGTGGAACGCCTTCAGTTCCATCGTCGACTTGTCGATCCACTGACCGCCCTTCTGGGCTGCCGTCGAAGAGTCCAGTTCCGCGTCGAAGGTGAGCATATGCAGGTGCATGGGCTTGTCGCCGACCATCTCCACGGCATTGTTCATGTCCTCGATAAACACGCCGTTGGCCGTTCGCGTGCCGTGAATCCTGATGATCACGTCGGGCTGCTGAAGGGCTTCCTTCTTCTGTTCTTTCGACGAGGTGCCACGGGCCTTCAAGTCCTTCTTGTACTTATTGATGGCATCATTGCCCACCTTGTCGGAATAGATGATCGGTGCCGCAATCAGTTTGTAGAGCCTGCCGACGAACGACTTTCCGCTGCCCGGGTCGCCGATGATGAAGATGCTGTAGTTCAGTCTGCGTTCCTCCTCCGGACGGTGGTAGTAATAGTACCAGGTTCTGGTCATCAGCGTGCCGAAGAGGGCCGCGCTGGAGAAGAGGGCGGCGGGATAGCCATTCCGCTTCAGTCCGACACACGCCTCCCTCAGACAGGGGTATTCATCAAACAGCGCCTCAATCTCCTGCCCCCACTCATCGTACAGGGTAGCCATTTCCCCTCCTGAGTCAGGAGGGGTGCCCGTCAGGGCGGGGTGGTCTGAACCAGCGCACGTCTGGCCCGCGTTCAGACCCCCTCCGGCTCCCCCTGACTCAGGGGGAGAACTGAGCGCCCCCAGTTCTTCCAAGGCTGTTTGAAGTGCTTCCGGCTTCTTCCATCCATACCTCAGTCTGCATGCGCCCTCCACAGTAGCCTCCACAGGGTCGCCCTCGGCAATCAGGTCCATCACCCACTGCTGGGTCTTCAGCGCCGCCAGCACCTTCTTCGGCGAGTTGTCGCACACATAGCGCAACTGGTTGGCCAGACCGCGCATCTTCTCATGGCGGTCGCCAGGCTGGGGCTCTTGTCCGCCGAGCAGTTTCCTGATAATCTCTGTGACCGGTATGCCATGATAACTCAGTTCCTCAGCATCCTTCTGATCGCTGCCGCCAGCAACAGCCTGACTGCTGTCATCGGAACGACCACCGCCCACAGCGTCAGAGCCAGCAGCAGGTAGAGTGGGCTGAGTACGACCACCGCGATACTGCTCATCATACTTCTCTGCAAATGCTTTGTTCTCATACGTGTAAAGTTCTTCTTCGTCAATATATAGGATGTCATCCTCGGTGGTTATGAAGTGCCCCCGGGAGCCGTCCTTGCACTTCTCGTCCACCTTGTCTTCTATGCCCAGCAGTTTCGCCATCTGGTGCTGGTTGTCGATCAGGTTTCCCCATTCCAGCCGGGCCTTGAACACGATCTTCAGTCCGTCGCCCGATGCCGAGATGTAGGCCATCACGATGCCAATCTCCTTCAGGTCGAGGTGGGCGATGATCTGCTGCCAGTAGTCCCTGACCGCCTGGCCGTCGTGGGTTTTCACCACATGGTCGAGGTCCATCACGCAGAGTCCGTTCAGACAGACACCTTCCTTCTGACGCCAGCGGCCGACAACACCCTTCTTGTTGGGCCGTTCCAGATAGTTGGCAATGAAGGTCACCAACGGCAGCGAGGTCTTCTTCCCGTCACAGAACGCCTCTACCTTCTTCTGGTCAGTCAGCTTATCCACTGCGGCTCGTCTTTCCGGCTTCAGCCGACGATACCAGTCCTTGTAATCATCTGTCTCCTGCCATTTCAGGTCAAAACCGCTGCCCTTGACCTGCCTGACTGTTGCCACCTTCTTGGCCACTTCCGGATCTCTCAGCAGCGAGTAGAGAAGTTGGTGGCCCACATTCTCTGTGGGCACACCGAAATACCTTTGATAACTAAACGCCATGTCATCTAATCATTCTTCGGTTCAAAACTTGTTCGAGTTAATGATCTTGTTGGCTTCCTGCGCCAGACGGAGCATGTTGCTCGTCATGAGGAACGGCTTGCCGGTGTCCAGCGTGAACTGTATCACCAACTGCTTCTGTTTCTTCCGCTGCCACACCTTCAGTTCGTCCGTGTCCTTGATGAAGAGCGTGTTGCTGGCTATCTGCGGTTCCTTCTTCAGCAGCGGTTTCAGGGCCTCTGCTGCCTTCTGCAACAGCGCTGTCGGGGCGTCGGGCGTGGATCCGTCCACATTCACGTGCAACGAATAGGAATTCTCCTTTTCCCCTTCGTTCTTGTAGAACGACACGTTCTTCGTTTCCTTCAGATACGTTCGCGCCGGGTGATCCTGATCCCGCTTCTGCACCGGTTCAAACGCCACATAGTCCGTGCCTTTCCACTTCAACAGCCGTCCTTCAACCTTCTCGTCTGGCTTCACTGTCGGTCTCTTGGTGTAATCAATCATTCTTTTCATAAATCTAAACTATAATCTTCGGTAATATACAATATTGATCTTTATCTTTGAACACGAATTTCCACGAATCGAACATGAATTTTTCATGAATTGATGGATCATTATATGGTAATTCGTGTTTTATAAATTATTTCTGTGTTTCTGCGATTTGACTTGATGGAAGTCGCTCCAGTCTCTGCGCTTCATCGGCTCCAGTTCGTCGGGGTCGAAGAACCGTCGGGCCTCCCACTCCCTGCGCTGCTCGAGCCCCCTCAGTTTCCGGCCTCCGGCATACACCCACTTCTTGAACTCCGCCTTGATCTCGTGCATCGAGCCGCCATTGCGTATCGTCTTCAGCAGCGTCGAGGTCTTCAGTTTGTAGACCCCGAGGTTGAAGGCGAAACTGACTAAGGCGTCGAACTGCGGTTGTGTGATGGCCACCTTCAAGTCATCGACAGCCTTCTCCACATCGTAGAGGTCGGCCTTCAGCAGGTGTTCCGCCCAGTACTTCGAGATCACATCCCCCGGTCTCACGTCGGGCCCCGTGTGGCCGTAGCCGATGGTCAGCACCCCTGCCGGATCGTAGTAGGCCTCATTCCTCAGCCCCTCGAAACGTTTCAGTTGTTCAAAACAAATGTCACTAATTCTCATCATCAATTTCCTTTCTTATTCTTCAGCAGTTTATCAATCATTTCTGCGCCTTTTAGAGTCCAGACGAGATAGGTGCGCTCCTTATGTTTCCCGTCCTTCGAGTAGTAGATGAACAGCCGGTCCTGAGCCAGTCCGCGGCCTTCATATTCGGGAGTCAGTCTGTACTGGCCCCGTATCCATTTCTGAATGCCTTTGTCCACCAGAAACGAGTTCAGGTCCCTGGGCTCCAGATGGTGCACCTTGCCGATGTCCTTCGTGGTGATGCAGCCGTCGGCATGTTGGTTGTTCGACGTGAGCGTACGGCCTACGATACGCTCTGCTTCGTTCATGACGTCCTCGTCCGTCGCCAGCAGACGTCTGACGCAGCCTCGCATCATCCGCTCCTGTTCCAGCTGCTGCCAGCGGATGACCAGCCTGGCACGCGCCTCGTCGTTGAACTTCGTGGCGATGTAGAGACACTCCGTCTTCGTGAGAGAGTAACAGGGCAATGTGCGCCCCGTAGAGTCTTGGTATTCACTGAGCGCAAATTTGCGCCCAGCGGTCTTTTCCCACGCTGGCTCCATGTTTCGGATGGCTTTCAAGACATCCTTGTGCATCTTACCAGTCACCTGTGCAATCTCCAGCGATGTCATGCGCTGCGCACCCATCGCCTGTAAATTCTGATTTTCTGTCATTTTTTTAATCCTTTCTTCTATTGTAATTAATAAAATAATGTTCGCGTAAGATAATTGCTGTATCGCTTTCTTTCCAACCGTCTGTTCCAGTAAGTCAAAGAACGCTGTCAACCTCGTTTCGAACTGATTGACGATGCAAAGATACAACAGATTCAGATGCGGCGAATGGACTATTTTCGTGCTTTCCGAAAAACCGTCCGACATTTCAGCGATTGTCCGAAAAACCGTCCGACATCGCCCTTTTGGCTTTGAAAATGCACTCAAATCACAATGGGGACAGTCCGGACAGTCCCTGTTGTGACATCACTTACACTTACAACTTACATGTAAGTGAAATCAATATGTCTGTCCGTCCACTTACACACAGACGGTGGAGAAGTGGATGTAGTTCACTTAATATAATATATTAATATATATATAATATATATATTATATATATATTAAACTTTCTGCTTCAACGCCTCCGCAGACACTTACATGTAAGTTGTAAGTTGTAAGTGACACGCTGGGGTCGGGCACCTCTGTGTCGTGGAGCCTCCCGTCCACGCCAGCCGCCGGTTTCCCGTGTGCTCATGTAGTACGTCATGGGGTGGAATGCCTGGCGCGGTTGATTCCGATGCCTTCCACTATATGGCGCAAGGCATCAGAACGGCGCATGGAAGGCATCAGAACGAGCGGTGGAAGGCATCGGAACGAGTGACGGAAGGCATCAGGACAAATTGACCAAAATAATTTATAAATTTGCCGAAAATTTTGATTAAATTGTTTGGCGGTTTCAGAAATATTTCGTACCTTTGTAGCGTCAATCCGGAACGACAAACAGAGCGGGATGTAGCGACCCGGTGTAGTTCGCTATCAGGAAATCTAATACGATGAAAAGAAAGGAAACACACTATGAGTCAGAAATTTAAGAAAATTCAGAACAAGAACGATGAAAGCACGGCTTATGGCAAGTGGTTTGCTACGGCGGTGTACGATCTGCACTTCATCGAGACCGAACAGTTGGCAGACTTCATCCAGACGCAGGCGAGCGTCAAGAAGAGCGACATCAAGGCCGTGCTCGACGAACTGTCCAGCGCCATGAAGCACTTCTTCGAACTCGGTCAGAAGGTGAAACTCGACGGCATCGGCATCTTCAAGGTCGGCTTCTCCAGCATCGGCACGACCGAAAAGGAGGACTGCGGCGCACAGACCATCACCACCCGCCGTGTACTCTTCCAGCCCGAGACCGAGCGCGTGGTCGTCGGCCAGAAGGTGAACAAGCAGGGCAAGATCACCCAGAAGTACGTCATTGCCAAGTCGCTGGTGAAGGACGTTGTCTTCGAGGAGACCTACGACACCTCTCTGCAGCCCGAGTCAACTCCCGGCGGCGATAACTCCGGCGGCGGCAACGGCTAAAAGGTCACACAGAAATTCACGGAAATCACAGAAAGTGCCTTCGGCACAGGCTGCGCACAGAGAGCGAAGCGAAAATTCTCCTTTATTTCTTTCATTTCTGCGGGACAATTAAAAAAACTACAGGACAAATAAAAGAGTCCGAAGGACGAAAAATTTCTGTGATTTCTGTGATTTCTGTGTGAGATTAAAAAACAATCGATCAGTGTGAAGCGTATGAAGAAGCAACGTATCATTGAGTTGGCGGTGAAGGTTCTAGTAGCCGCGCTCACGGCCTTCCTGACGGCCATCAGCACCACCTCGTGCATGGGCTACGGCCCAGTGACGTTATAGGACTAGCCTGACATGCAAAGAGGACTGACAGCATCCCTGTCGGCCCTCTTTTTGGGTTTATACTTACATCTTACGTCTGTCCCCTCATTCGCCCTTCGTGCGCCATATTCCTTGTGGCTTGAATAAATAGAAAACCCTTAAAAAGTTTGTCCGTTTCAGATATTATTCGTAAATTTGCAGCATTCTTACGTGAATATTAACTTATGACAATTATGATGATGAAGAAAAAACAATCGTTTATCACGTTTCTGCTCACTGTACTGATGAGCATGGTTGGAGAAAGCGTATTTGCTCATAATATTGCTGTAGCGAATAGTGACGGAAAAACTATCTATTACGTCTGGACCAATAATAAAACAGAACTCTCAGTCACTTATCAAGGCTCGTCTTATTCTGAATATTCCGATGAATATACTGGCAGCGTAGTTATCCCTTCTTCTGTCGTATATCAAGGAAATACTTATGGCGTGACATCCATCGGCAGTGATGCTTTCCGTGCTTGCAGTGGCCTGACCTCAATCACCATCCCCAATAGCGTGACCTCCATCGGTAATAGGGCTTTCCTTGGTACTGCATGGTACAATAATCAGCCGGATGGGTTAGTATATGCTGGTTTAAATGCCTATAAATATAAAGGGGAAATGCCTGAAAATACATCTATAATAATAAAAGATGGCACGGTGGGGATATCTGATTATGCTTTCGAGTATTGTAACGGCCTGACCTCCATTACCATCCCCAACAGCGTGACCTCCATCGGTCATGGTGCTTTCTTTTGTTGCAGTAGCCTTACCTCCATCATTATCCCTGATGGCGTGACCTCTATCAGCAGTTTAACTTTCCATGATTGCTTTAGCCTGAGTTCCATCTCCATCCCCGCCAGCGTGACGACCATTGAAGATGATGCTTTCTATAGGTGTGCCAGTCTAACCTCTGTGCATATTTCTGACCTTAAAGCCTGGTGTGGATTAATATCTTCATATAATCCTCTAGAATATATTCTTTCCCTTCACTTATACATTAATGGAAAAGAGATTAAGGATTTGGTAATCCCCGACGGCATAACCTCTATCGGCTATAATGCCTTTAAAAATTGCAGCAGTATTACCTCCGTCACCATCCCCAACAGCGTGACATCCATCGGTGCTGGTGCTTTCCGTGAGTGTATCTAAACGGGTATAAACAACCATGAATATCTAATACTGTCTATTTGTAAAACACTCATTTTCAATAACTTTTGGTTTTTAACAGTTGATGGCTGGAATTTGGTAGTAACCGAATTTCAGTATATTTTTGCAACGTATTTCTACCGCGAGGAATTTACGAGGCCTGAAAATCGTCATTCTGTGGACTCAGTTGACAATGGGTTACGACGGG
>Ga0256404_1000260_pt1 | contig 136565 bp, 125 predicted proteins | sample RumenRJG_01DNA_FD_185990 | JGI IMG/M metagenome (GOLD analysis project Ga0256404, IMG submission 185990) | Bovine rumen microbial communities from Lethbridge, Alberta, Canada - RJG_01 | ecosystem: Host-associated > Mammals > Digestive system > Stomach > Rumen | place: Canada: Alberta... | reverse complement strand
AGGCGGCAGGGGAGATCAGGAGCATGAGCGAGCCAGGGATCGTGAGGCCGGCGCGCTTGACGCCGAAGCCTTGCGCGCCTGGGGAGTTGAAGTCGATGGTCGCGGGGGAATTCCACACGAGGTGGCCGCTGATCGTGAGTTCCGGCGGAAAGGTTTCGAGCTTTGCTAGTTCGGCAACGGAATAAGAGGCCATATGGTTTATTCTCCGAGGATGGTCTGGGCGAGCGCCATGAATTTTTTTGTGATGGCTGCCTCAGGGAAGGCTTCAATCGTCGTCTTGCCCAGTTCCTCCGCCTGGTTGATTTCGTCGGCACGCGGGAGGTCGGCGAGAATCGGGAGCTCTTTCGAGGCGGCGAAGGCCTGGACTTTTTCCGTTTCGGTCGGCACGTTGCGCCGGTTCAGCAGGATGCCGCGCGTCTTGGCGTAGCCGCGGTCTTTGAAATTTTCGACGGCAGTCGCGATATTGTTCGCGGCATAGAGCGCCATTTTCTCGCCGCTCGTGACGATGAGGACGTCTTCGGCGTAGCCTTCGCGGATCGGCGCGGCGAAGCCGCCGCAGACGACGTCGCCGAGCACGTCATAGAGCACGATGTCGGGCTGGAAGGTCTCGAAGAGCTGCAAGTCCTCGAGGATGCGGAACGTGGCGATGATGCCTCGGCCAGCACAGCCGAGGCCGGGCGTGGGGCCGCCGGTCTCGATGCAGAGGACGCCCGCGTAGCCTTCGCGGGAAATTTCAGACAAAGAGGTTGGCGGCTCGTCGTGTTCGCGCAGATAGTCCATGACGGTGCGGAGCGGCTGCCCGCCGAGAAGATTCGAGGTGGAGTCGGCTTTCGGGTCGCAGCCGATCTGGATGACACGCTTGCCTTGCGTCGCGAGCGCGGCGGCAAGGTGGCTTGTGATCGTGGACTTGCCGATGCCGCCTTTGCCGTAAATTGATAGTTTTTGCATGGAAACTCCTTTTTCGTGGTCGCGGAGATTTTTTCTTGTTCGCAGTCGGGCGGGGGCTTCCGTCCGGAAACAACGCAGTGCAAGCTGCTAAAAGTTTCCGGGCGAAAGTCCCCGCCCTCCCGAAGTTTCAACGTGGCACGCGAAGATTTTTATCTGCCAACATTATACTGTTGCAACGAAAGAAATGCAAATAGAGCGTGTACCTCGTTCATCGTCCCATTTCTTTCCGCAGCCCGTCGTAAAATGCGATGAGGCCGGAGCGGAGCGCGTCGGTGTTTTCTTTGCCGATGGCGGCACCGCGCTTGAGCTCGGCCGTCGTTGTGAGGATGTTTTCGATCGTCGTGATGTAGTCGAACTCCGGCTCCATGATTTCAGCGGCGTCCATCGGCGGCAGCACGGTGATTTCTTTCTCGAGCTGTGCGTACAGCGTCTTGAGCTCTTTGAGATGTTTCTTCTGCGTGAGCGCTTGGTCGAGGCTGGTCTCATTAATTTTTGCGAGCGAGGTGTTGATGCGATTGCGCAGGGTGTGAAGCTCGTCGATGTGGCGCTTGAGGCGCGCGAGGGCTTGCATGGTTTCGATTTTGTTTTCCAAGTGGGATCACCTCATGAAAAACGGGGCTGTCATCGTGGCAGCCCCATACATTTTATGCTTGCTGAGGAATCAGAATTTCAGCTGGTTCTTGATGCGGTCGACAGCGCGGAGCGTGTTCTCGCGGTCGCCGAACGACGTGAGGCGGAAGTAGCCTTCGCCGCACGGGCCGAAGCCGACGCCCGGCGTTCCAACGATGTTGACTTTCGTCAGCAGGAGGTCGAAGAAATCCCATGACGGCATATTGTTCGGCGTCTTCAGCCAGATGTACGGCGCGTTGACGCCGCCGTAGGCCGTGATGCCGGCAGCCTGGAGGCCTTCGCGGATGATGCGTGCGTTCTCCATATAATAGGAGACGAGCGCTTTGACCTGTTTCTGGCCTTCGTCCGTGTAGATGGCGGCGGCGCCGCGCTGCACGATGTAGGCCGTGCCGTTGAATTTCGTCGTGTGACGGCGGTTCCAGAGGTCGCGGAATTTCACGCGGCTGCCGTCGGCGGCTTTGCCCGTGACGGTCTTCGGGATGACGGTGTAGCCGCAGCGCGTGCCCGTGAAGCCAGCCGTCTTCGAGAACGAACGGAATTCGATGGCGACGTCTTTCGCGCCCTCGATTTCATAAATGGAGCGCGGCACATCGGGCTCGCTGATGTAGGCGGCATAAGCGGCGTCGAAGAGGATGACGGCATCTTCTTTTTTCGCGTAGTCCACCCACGCGGTCAGCGCTTCCTTCGAGAGCGTCGTGCCCGTCGGATTGTTCGGGCAGCAGAGATAGATGATATCGACGTGGCCTTCGGGGAGCGCCGGGGAGAAGTTGTTCTCGGCCGTGCTCGGCAGATACGCCACGCCTTTGTAGTAGCCATTGTCCTGCTTTTCGCCCGTGCGGCCGGCCATGACGTTCGTGTCGAGGTAGACGGGGTAGACGGGATCCGTGATGGCGATCGTGTTGTCCGTGCCGAAGATTTCCTGGATGTTGCCCGTGTCACTCTTCGAGCCGTCGCTGACGAAAATTTCATCGCTCGCGATGTCAATGCCGCGATCCGTATAATTGTGCTTGCGGATGGCTTCGATGAGGAAGTCGTAGCCTTGCTCCGGGCCGTAGCCGCGGAACGTTTCCTGCTGGCTCATCTCGTCGACGGCTTTGTGCATCGCCTCAATGCAAACTTGCGGCAGCGGCTGCGTGACGTCGCCGATGCCGAGGCGGATGATGTCGGCTTCCGGATGCGCTTCTTTGTAAGCAGCAACGCGACGCGCGATCTCGACGAAGAGATAGCTGCCGGCGAGCTTCTGATAATTCTGGTTGATGGTTGCCATGAAGGTCCTCCTTTAGTCTAAAACAATCACAGGTATTATAGCATGAATTTCAAGAAATGGGCAGGGGATTGAAAAGGATTGTCGGATGATGATATAATGATAGGCGAATTTTGAAACGCGGGAGGAATCCCTATGATCCAAGACATCGCGCCGCATCGTCTCTGGAATCCGTATGACCCGGCGAAACGTTGCCGCCCGCAGGATTTTGTCGTTGCAAGCGACAACAATTCGCTATTGGTCGCCGAGGGCGAGCCGCTGCGGTTTCCGCGCCGCGAGGAACTGGCGCTCGATGAGGAAGCAGCGCTCACATATCTGTTTTCCGTCGATGACGAAGCGTTTTTCCTCTTGCGCGAGCCGTTCCCCGCGCCCCGATCGTTTTCCTATCAGAGCCTTCGTTCCCTGCGATATGCAGGAAATGGGACGCGGGAGATGTTTTTCGCGGCGTATACGGCGATGCATCTTGCCATCTGGTATCGGAACAACCATTTCTGCGGCACGTGCGGCCATGCGACGGTCGATTCGGCGGAGGAGCGTGCGCTCGTCTGTCCGTCCTGCGGCCGCATCATTTATCCGCAGCTGATTCCGGCGATCATCGCGGGCGTCATCGACGGCGACCGCATCCTGCTCACGAAGTACGCGCACCGTTCCATGCCGTTCTATGCGCTGATTGCGGGCTTCACGGAGATCGGCGAGACATTCGAGCAGTGCGTCGAGCGCGAAGTCTATGAGGAAGTCGGCCTGCATGTGAAAAACATCCGCTACTACAAGTCGCAGCCGTGGGGCAATGTGCAGGACATCCTCGCGGGCTTCTATTGCGATGTGGACGGCGATCGGGCGATCCGCCGGCAGGAGGACGAGCTCAAGGAAGCCATCTGGGTACCGCGCAGCGAAGTCGTCGGGCAGACGGATGATTTCAGCTTGACGCATGAGATGATGATGACATTCCGCGCCGGCAAAGAGCCGCGCTGATATCTTTTTCGAAAAGAGGCCATTTTTTATGGAATCCAGCCAAAAACTTTCGCTTGACACGCTCGTGGCGCGCTTCAAGGATTACATTTCGTATGACACGCAGTCCGATGAGGACAATGACAAGGAATGCCCGTCGACGCCAGGACAAATGGTGCTCGCGAAGCACCTCGCCGAGGAATTCAAAGCCATCGGCCTCACCGAGGTCGAGCTCGATGCCCATGGCTACATCATGGCGACGCTGCCTGCGACGGATGGCGGCACGGGCAAGACGGTCGGCTTCATCGCGCATCTCGACACGAGCCCTGATGCGGCGGGCGGCCCCATCCATCCGCAGATCGTGAAAAACTATGGCGGCGGCGACATCGTGCTGAACGAAAACGGGCCGGTCGTGCTGTCGCCGAAGGAATTCCCGGAGCTCCTTGATTACAAAGGCCAGGACATCATGACGACGGATGGCACGACGCTCCTCGGCGCGGATGACAAGGCCGGCCTCACGGCGATCGTCTCGGCGGCAGAATACCTTGTCCAGCATCCGGAGATCCCGCATGGCAAGATCCGTATCGGTGTGACGCCGGACGAGGAGACGGGTCGCAGCGCGACGTTGTTCAATGTCGAAAAATTCGGGGCGGCGTTCGCCTATACGGTCGATGGCGGTGCGATCGGCGGCCTCGAGTACGAGACGTTCAATGCGGCAAATCCCGTCATCACGTTCCATGGCCGCAGCGTCCATACGGGCGATGCGAAGGGCAAAATGCTGAATGCCTTGACGCTGGCTGCCGAGTGGCAGCAGCTCCTGCCAGCAGGCGAAAAGCCGGAGTACACGGAAGGCTATGAAGGCTTCTTCCACGTCTACAAGCTCGCGGGCGGCGTCGAGACATGCACGATGCACATGCTCGTGCGCGACCATGACCGTGCGAAATTCGAGGCGCGCAAAGCCTTCCTCGACAAGCTTGCGGCGTTCTTCAATGAACGTTATGGCGCTGGCACAGTCGAGATCACGCCGCATGACGTGTACTACAATATGCGTGAGAAGATCGAGGACGGCAATCTCTACGTCGTCGAGCTCGCAAAGCAGGCCATGCGCGAAGCGGGCGTCGAGCCTGTCATCTCGCCGGTGCGCGGCGGCACGGACGGCTCGCAGCTCTCGTTCCGCGGCCTGCCGTGCCCGAATATTTTCACGGGCGGGCTGAATTATCATGGCCGCTATGAGTATCTGCCGCTGCCGTCTCTTTTGGCGGCGGGCGAGACCGTGCTGCATCTCATGGTGGAGGCTGGCAAAGGGGCGAAGTAATTGCGCATCATCGACGCTCATCTTCATTTTGGCAAAGAGCCGTATTTCGACGAAATCGCGCGCGCGGCGCAGCATGAGAATACGGAAGCCCATCTGCGCAAGGTCTACGCGGAGCTCGGCATCGTGCACGGCATCGTCATGGGCAACCGGCCCGTTGCAGAAACGGATGTCACGTATCCGTCGATGCTTTCCTACTGCGTCGGCATCGAGCACAATACGCTCCCTGGCACGGCAGGCTGGCTCGATCCTGCTGTCCGCACGGAGGCGTTGCCGCTCATTGAGCAACATTTGAAGCGCGCTGCGTGCGTTGGCATCAAGCTTTATCCAGGCTATGAACATTACTGGATTTACGATGACGCATTCGCTCCACTCTACGCGCTGGCTGCGCGATACAACAAGCCGGTTGCCGTGCATACGGGTCTCACGGCCTCGCCGGATGGCCTCTTGAAATACAGCCATCCCTCCGTGATGGACGAAGCGGCGACGAAATTCCGTGACGTGCAGTTTGTCATGTGTCATTTCGGCGAACCGTGGTATACGGATGCGGCGGCCGTGCTCGAGAAAAATCCGAACGTCGCTGCGGATCTGTCTGGCATCCTCGAAGGGAAAATCACGGATTTCCCGGCGTTTTACCGGAAGCAGCAATCGTATATCACGCAGCTCAAAGGCTGGATTTCCTACCTTGGCTGTTATGATCGCTTCCTATTCGGTACGGACTGGCCGCTGGCGAATCTTGAGGATTACATCACGTTCACGAAGGACATCATTCCCGAGAAGCATTGGGCGGCGGTGTTCGCGGAGAACGCCGAGCGCATCTATCATTTGAAATGAAAACTGATTTTTAGGAGGATTTCTTTTCCCTATGGCATTACTCGATATCAAAAAGGCCGGCGATCCCGTGCTCAAGGAGCATTGCGCGCCCGTGGAGCGAGTGGACAAACGTCTCCGGAAGCTCCTCGATGATATGGCGGAGACGATGTATGAGGCGGACGGTGTCGGCCTCGCAGCACCGCAGGTCGGCGAGCCCATCCGCATGATCGTCATCGACGTGCAGGACGACCACGGCCTCATCGAGCTCATCAATCCGGAGATCACCTATCGCGAGGGCGAAGCTGTCGACACGGAAGGTTGCCTCTCCGTGCCGAATATCTACGGCGAAGTCCAGCGTGCGGCGAAAGTCAAAGTGGAGTTCTTGAACCGTCGTGGCAAGAAGCAGCATTTGACGGCGACGGGACTCCTCGCACGTTGCATCCAGCATGAGTGCGACCATCTCGAAGGGCAGCTGTTCATCGACATCGCGAAAAGCGTCCACAAGGGGGCGGAGAAATGAAGCGGTTCCGCGTCATTTTCATGGGCACGCCGGAATTTTCCGTGCCGTGCCTCGCGATGCTCCAGGAGACGTGCGATGTGATTGCCGTCGTCACACAGCCGGACAAGCCGCGCGGACGCGGGCAAAAGCTCACGCCGTCGCCGGTGAAAGCCTATGCCGTAGCGCATGGCCTTCCCGTGTATCAGCCGGAGAAGATCAAGACAGAGGCGTTCACAGCGCAGCTCGAAGCCATGAAGCCCGACCTCATGGTCGTCGTGGCCTTTGGGCAGATCCTTTCGCAACGGATTCTCGACATTCCGCCGTATGGCTGCATCAATGTCCATGCGTCGCTGTTGCCGCGTTACCGCGGGGCGGCGCCGATGCAGTGGTGCATCATCAACGGCGAAAAAGAGACGGGTGTGACGACGATGTTCATGGACGCCGGCCTCGACACGGGCGACATGCTCTGCCGGGCGACGCTGCCGATCGGCGAGGACACAACGCTCGCCGAGGTGCATGACGGCCTCATGGCGCTCGGCGCGGACGTGCTCGGCGAGACGCTCGAAGCGCTGTCCGACGGCACGCTCACGCGCACGCCGCAGCCGGAAGATTCGAACTACGCGCCGATGCTGACGAAGGAAACGGGGCATATCGACTGGTCGAGGCCCGCACAGACGATTCACAATCTCGTGCGCGGCCTCGACAGCTGGCCGGGCGCCTATACGTTCCTCGATGGCAAAAAGTACAAGATCTGGCGCACGCGCTGCACGGGGGAAACGACAGAGGTTGCGCCCGGCATGATCCTCGTGGCGGACAAGAAGACCGGCATGTGTGTCGCGGCAGGCGACGAAGTGCTCGAGATCGTCGAGCTCCAAGCGCCCGGCAAGAAGCGCATGACGGCAGCGGAGTACCTCAACGGCCACGCCATCCAGCTTCCTGCGCGCTTTGAAGGCTGAGTTCCCAACAGTTGGAGCATCCTATGAAAAACAAAAAACCACCATTCGTTGTGCCGGGACGCCCGAAGAAGCGTCTGTTCCTCGGCATGCTTTCTTTGACGACCTTGCTGTTTGCGGTCGTCCTTTTCGTCATTTGGTACATCGGCGTGCCGGGGCTCGCGTCCATCGAGCCGTGGCTGCCGGCGCTCCTCGGCCTGGCGTTTTCGCTCGTCATCTTCCTGACGTTTTTCGGCATCTTCAACATGGTGCTGGCCGTTGCCGGCCTGCCGTACGTGCCGTTCATCGAAAAGCAGACGTACGGGCTCATCAACGCGTTGTTCCCGTTCGCTGTCTATCTCGGTCATTTTTTCGGCATCAAGCGACGGAAGCTCGAGGGCTCGTTCATCGCCGTCAGCAACCTGCTGTTCCGTCGGCGCAAGATCCGCGTGCCGGCTTCGCGGCTGCTCGTCGTGACGCCGCATTGCCTGCAGCTTGCCAGCTGCCCGCACAAGATCACGCGCGATCCGCACAACTGCAAGCGTTGCGGCGGCTGCGACATCGGCGCGCTCGTGACGCTCGCCGACGAGATGGGATTTCATTTCTTCGTCGCGACGGGCGGCACGCTCGCGCGCCAGATCGTGAAAAACACGCGGCCAAAAGCTGTGCTCGCCATCGCGTGCGAGCGCGACCTCATGAGCGGCATCCAGGACGTCTATCCGCTGCCGGCCGTCGGCGTGCTGAACATCCGGCCGAATGGCCCGTGCTACAACACGCACGTCGATATGGAGCTCGTCCGAAAGCAGCTCGAAGAAATCATCATCCCGGAGGAGGATGGCCATGGATCACGTCCGTAATCTCGCCGTGCGCGTGCTCAGCGAAGTGAATGAAGAGGGCGCCTATGCCAATGTCGCGCTCGCGCGCAACCTGCGCAAGGCAGAGCTTTCTGACGTCGACCGGCGCTTCCTCACGGAGCTCGCGTATGGCGCCGTCAAGGCCACGGGGACGCTCGACTGGATGATCCGCAAGTACGTCAACCGCCCCGTACGGAAGATCGCGCCGATGATTCGCAACATCCTGCGGCTCGGCTTTTACCAGATCTTCTTCATGGACAAAGTGCCGGCCTCTGCAGCGTGCAATGAATGCGTCGAGCTTGCGAAAAAATATGGCCATCCGGGCACGGTGAAATTTGTTAACGCCGTGCTGCGCTCGGCCGTGCGCGCGCCGGAGAAATGCGCGTTCCCACATGGCAAGGGCCACGCGACGGAGGAACTCGCGCTTCAGACATTTCACCCGCAATGGCTGGTCAAGCGCTGGGTGAAAGCACTGGGATTCGATGCAGCGGCGGCCATCTGCGCCTTTGATAACGAAGATGCTGTGCTTTCGCTCCGCGCGAATACCTTGAAAATTTCACGGGGCGCGTTGCTGGAACGATTGCAAGCGGAAGGTGCTGAGGCCTTGCCATCAAATTGGGCGCCGGAGGGCATCCTCTGCACATCGCATGGCGCTCTGGACAAGATGCCATCGCTCGCGGAAGGCCTGTGGCAAGTGCAGGACGAGAGCTCGATGCAGGTCGCGCATGTCGTGGACCCGCAGCCGGGAGAGTTCGTCATCGACTGTTGCAGTGCGCCAGGCGGCAAGACGACGCACTTAGCAGCGCTCATGCAGAACCGCGGCCGCATTATCGCTGGCGATATCTACGAGCACAAACTCGCACGCATCGAGGAAAATGCAAAGCGCCTCGGCATTACGATGATCGACACGGAGCTCTTGGATGCCCACAATGTCGGGCGTCGGTTTGCAGGGCAGGCCGACCGTGTGCTTGTCGATGCGCCGTGCAGCGGCCTCGGCGTCCTGCGGCGCAAGCCGGATGCGCGCTGGAAAAAGAATGAGGATGAGATCAAGAAATTGCCGCAGCTGCAGCTCGACATCCTGAAGAGCGCAGCGGAAGCGGTGAGGCCCGGCGGCGTGCTCGTCTACAGCACCTGCACAATCAATCACATGGAAAACGAGGAAGTTGTGGAAGCGTTCCTCTCCACACATGAGGCGTTTATGCTAGTGGAAACGGGACAGTTCCTGCCAACGAAAAAACGCGCGGAGCGCATGGTTCAGCTGTATCCGCACATCGATGGGACGGACGGCTTTTTCATCGCGCGGATGGAGCGCAGATGAAAAGGCTTGCGAAACACATGAGACTCGTATATAATGGTAGCAGTCAAATGATATAACATTTGGCAGGAGGCTGATACCATGGCAATCCTTGCGTTTGACATTGGCGGCAGCAGCGTGAAATATGCCGTCGTCGATGCAGAGGGCAAGATCCTTGAAAAGTCAAAGAAGCCGACCCCGGAGACGAGGGACGGCTTCTTTGCGTTGGCAAAAGGCATTCAGACATCAAAGAAAGGAAAGATTCTCATGAAACGTTACCCGATGAAGCTCATCGCCCCGCTGAAAGATTATCTCTGGGGCGGCACGCGGCTCAAGGACGAGTACGGCAAGAAGACGGACCTCGACATCGTCGCCGAGAGCTGGGAGCTCGCTTGTCATAAAGACGGCAAGAGCGTGATTGCGAATGGCTCGGCACAGGGCATGACGCTCGAAGCGTGGCTCGCGGAGCAGAAAGAAGACATGCTCGGCACGCATGTCGCGAAGTTCCCGTATTTCCCGCTGCTCATCAAGCTCATCGACGCGCGCGGCAATCTCTCCGTGCAGGTGCATCCGGATAATGATTACGCGCAGCGCGTCGAAGGCGAGTACGGCAAGACGGAGATGTGGTACATCGTTGATTGCGAGCCGGGCGCGAGCTTGCTCTATGGCTTCAAGAGCGAGATCAGCAAGGAAGAATTCGAGCGCCGCATCAAAGATAACACGCTGCTCGACGTCGTGAGTCGTGTGCCCGTGCACAAGGGCGATGTCTTTTTCATCGACAGCGGCACGCTGCACGCGATCGGCGAGGGCATCCTGATCTGCGAGATCCAGCAGAATTCGAACACGACGTACCGCATCTACGACTACGGCCGCGTCGGTAAGGACGGCAAACCGCGCGAGCTCCACGTCGCAAAAGCGCTCGACGTCACGAACCTCGAACCGCCGAAAGCGCATCCTGCCATGAAGACGGACATGGACATCTTCGCGGGCGCAAAAGCGCGCCTGCTCGCGTCGTGCGAATACTTCACGACGTACCATCTCGATGTTGACGGCGAAGCGCATCTCACGTGTGGCAAGGACAGCTTCCAGAGCTTCACCGTGCTCTCGGGCAGCCTCAAAGTCACGGCAGGGGAGGTCGAAGTTGTGATCGAGAAAGGCGAAACAGCCTTTCTGCCGGCTGGCCTCGGCGATTATACGCTGACGGGCAGCGGCGAGTTGATCCTCAGCAAACTGTGATATTCGTTCAAATATTGAAGCGTGAGCGCATGTCCCTTAGATATTTTTGAAGAAGATGATGACGACAAAAATCGTAAAAAAGACAAGGCCGAGGGCTGCGGCGACTGGCGGCAAGAACGGGCCGCCGACAGCGTGCAGCAGGCCGAAGGCTGGCAGCGTGAAGAGGACGAAGGCCGCGAGCGAGAGGCGGAAGCAGCTGCGCAAGGCGCGTGATGTGCTTTGCAGGCCGGCGCTGAGCGCAGGAAGCGCGGCAAGCGACGGAAGGACGAGGCGAGAGGCCGCGTCCTCTGTTTTTTTGCTTTGCGATGATGCGTCGGATGGTGCAGCGTTTGCATGCGACGTGAGATGAATTGTGATGTCTGCGGTGCTACTCATCGCGTCGACGAGCGATGCAACGACATGGCCTTTCGCTTTATAGAGTTGCAGCTCGCGCACGAGGCTGTCTGTTTTCGTGAGCGATCGCGCTTCGGACATGCCGAGCGCCTTGCCTGTGGCGTTTGCGAAGCGGCGGCTGCCGTGCGTGAGGAGCGTCGTCTGGATGCCAGCGCGCTCGAGTGCGGCGATGGGCTTCTTCGCCGTTTCCGAGATATCTTCTTCGAAGGCGATGAGACCTCGCATACGCGGGCCGAGCGCGACGCCGACGAGTGCAAGGCCGTGGAGAGCGAGCTGGTCGGCACGCGTCAGAAGCTCAGCGCTCGTCTTCACGCCTTCCACTTCGAGCCAGTCGAGGCGGCCGACGCGCAGCGCCTGCCCCATGAGCAATGCTTCGACGCCGGCGTGCGGCGTTTCTGTCACGGCAGAGAGCCGATGCAGCCGCAGGCGGCGGTCGCTAGCGATCACGCAGATGATTTTTGCATAAGGATGCGAGGACTCTTGCTCGGCTGAGGCTGCGAGGGCGAGAAGATCCGACTGCGACAGGCCTTCGGGGATGAGCTCCTTGATGTGCGGCTCGCCGATGAGAAACGGCCGGCGCGGCAGGAGCACGGTGTCGATGTCTTTGAGCAAGGCGAGTGCGTTTGGACCAGATGCATGTGCCTGATTTTTTTTGAGCGTGCGACGGACGGCATGATCTGCGAGCAGGCAGCTCACGGCATAGGGCAGCGGCAGCGCCGCGACGAGTGTGGCACTTGCCGCAAGGAGCGCGCTTTCTTCGCTTTCCAGCAGATACCAGACACTGCCAGCCGCGATCGAGAGTACGGGCGTGAACAGAAGCCAGAAGCGGATGGGAATGGGATGTTGCAAGAAAATTCCTCCCGTGATTCGAACGTTCGATGGAACTTTTGTTACATACATTCGCGGTGCATGTGGAAAATCCCTTGCTCATACCGTAAAAAGTTGATAAAATCGAAGACGCAAATACAAAATACACATGAAGCTTCGGCTTCATCGTCGAGGTGTTACCTGGTGGAACAAATCGAAATCCTCGGACATGCGAAAATCAATCTGACGCTTGACATCTTGGGCACGCGGCCGGATGGCTTTCACGAGGTCGCGATGGTCATGCAGGCCGTCGAACTTGCGGACACGCTGACACTCACGCGACGCGAGAAAGATGGCATTGTGCTGACAATCGATGTGCCATGGCTGAAAGCCAATGAAAAAAATCTTGCGTATCGCGCGGCGAAGCTGATGCAAGAGGCATTTGCGGATCGCATCACGGGGGGCGTGGCCATCTATCTTCAGAAGCGCATTCCCATGGCGGCCGGGCTTGCGGGCGGCAGCGCGGACGCGGCGGCAGTCCTCTCCGGCATGAACGAACTCTATGAGCTTCACGCAAGCGATGAAGAACTTTGTACGCTCGGCGCGCAGCTCGGCTCGGATATCCCGTTCACGTTGATGGGGGGGACGATGCTCGCGACGGGACGCGGCGAAGTGCTAAAGCGCCTGCCGGATTTCCCAGAGACGTACGTCGTGCTCGCAAAGCCGCACATTTCCGTCTCGACGGCCTGGGCCTATGGCGCGTACGACGCCAATCCTGCGACTGTGCATCCTGACAACGCGGCCATGCTCCGCGCCATCGAGCGAGGTGACCGCAAGGCAGCGGCAGGCTTGCTTGCCAATGTGCTCGAGCGAGCGACAATCCAGCGGTATGGACGCCTGGCAGCGATCAAGCAGAAAATGGTCGAGGCCGGTGCGCTCGCAAGCCTCATGTCGGGCAGCGGGCCGACGCTCTTCGCACTTGCGGAGACGCGCGCACAAGCGGAAGCGGTAGCTGACGCTGTACGCGCATCCGATGTGGATGTATTCGTCACGAAGACGCTAGGAAAACCATGAGAAAGCGTCGGGGCGAACTGCCCGCGTGATTCTTTGAAATATGAAAGCAAATGAGGGATGCGTTATGGAGAAGAAGTTATCACCGATCCGGCTGGACAGCTATCAGCCGCTCCGCGAGGTCGTCTGCGAGTCGCTCCGGGATGCCATCCGCAAGGGCATCTTGAAACCGGGCGAGCGCCTCATGGAAATCCAGCTCGCGGAAGAGCTCGGTGTCAGCCGCACACCCGTGCGCGAGGCGATCCGCAAGCTGGAGCTCGAGGGCTATGTCATCATGATGCCGCGCCGCGGCACGTACGTAGCGAGCATGTCGATCCGCGACATCAATGAAATCTTCGAGATCCGCACGGCACTCGAGTCGCTGTCGAACGGCCTCGCGGCCGAACGCATCACGGCGGAAGAGCTCGAAAGCTTGCAGCGCCTGCTCGTCCAGATCGGCGGCTATGTTGAAGACGGCGACATGGAGAACATCGTCAAGACGGATATCGAGTTCCACGATCTCCTGTATCATGCGGCGCGCAACAGCCGCCTCGTCGGCATCATTTCGAACCTCCGCGACCAGCTCACGCGCTTCCGCACGCTCTCGATGTCGTATCCCGGCCGTCTCGAAGTGACGCAGGAAGAGCATCGCGAGATCGTCGAGGCCATTTCCGAAGGCGACGTGAAGCGCGCGCGCAAAGCGGCAGAGCGCCACATGGAAATGTCGGAGAAGACGCTGCTCAAAGCGATTGACGCGAAGAAAAAAGAACAGGAAAAGAAGTCTGGCAAGAGAGCGAGAAAAGCTTCGAAGCCGGAAGAATAATACAGAATTCCATTGAAAGATGTCTTAGGAGGCATATACGAATGTCAGATTTCGTTACGATCATCCTCGCGGCCGGCAAGGGCACGCGCATGAAGTCGGCGCTGCCGAAAGTCTTGCACAAGGCGGGCGGCAAGGCTATGGTGCAGCAGGTGCTCGATGCGGCGAAAGCGGCTGGCGCGCGGCGCCAGGTCGTCGTCACAGGCTTTGGCGGCGATGCCGTGCGCGAGGCGCTTGGCGACCAGGCCGAGTTCGTCACGCAAGAAGAACAGCTCGGCACGGGCCATGCCGTGAAGATGACGGCGCCGCTGCTCAAAGATGAAAAGGGAACGGTCATGGTGCTCTGCGGCGACACGCCGCTTCTGACGAGCACCTTGCTGAAAAAGTTGTTCGATGAACATGTGGCGGCCAAAGCGAAAGCGACCGTCCTCACGGCTGTCATGCCGGACGCGACGGGCTATGGCCGCATCATCCGCAAGGCGGACGGCAGCGTGGAAAAAATCGTCGAACACAAGGATGCGACGGAGGCGGAGCGCAAGGTGCGCGAAGTCAACTCCGGCATTTACTGCTTTGATACGCAGGCGCTCTTTGCGTCCCTCGAACAAGTGACGAACGACAACGCGCAGGGCGAATACTATTTGCCGGACGTGCTGGAAATCCTCCAAAAGCAAGGCGAAAAAATCTGGGCGGTCGCGGCAGATGACTATGAAGAAACGCTCGGTGTCAACAGCCGCGCGCAGCTCGCGAATGCCGAGCGCATCCTGCGCCAGCGCAAAAACGAGGAACTCATGGCCGAGGGCGTCAGCATCATCGATCCCGCAACGACGTTCGTCGATAGTGACGTGACGGTTGGCCGCGACACGATTCTTTATCCGATGACGTACCTCGAGAGCGGCACGACGATCGGCGAAAACTGCGAAATCGGCCCGTCCGTGCGCATCCAGAACACGAAGATCGGGAGTGGCGTTTCAGGACAGTTCCTCTATGCGCATGACGCCGTCGTCGATGACAACGTGAAGCTCGGTCAGTTCGTCCACCTGCGTCCAGGCACGCACATCTGCGAAGGCGTGAAGATTGACAACTTCATCGAGGTCAAGAACTCGACGATCGGCAAAGGCTCGAAGCTCCCGCATCTCTCCTACATCGGCGACTGCGACATGGGCGAGAACGTCAACATGGGCTGTGGCACGATCACGGTGAATTACGACGGCAGAAAGAAATTCCGTACGAAAATTGGAAACAACGCCTTCGTCGGTTGCAATTCGAACCTCGTCGCACCCGTGACCGTCGAAGACAATGCCTACATCGCCGCCGGTTCGACGATCACGCAGACCGTGCCGAAGGATGCGCTCGCCGTCGCCCGCGCCCGACAGAAGAATATCACGGGCTGGCTGGACAAACGCAAGCAATGATGATAAACTCGAGGGCGAGGAATCATTTTTTCATGCAAAAAGCAATGGAGGACAAAGCAAATGTCTTTAGACACGGGAAACTTGGTCATTTTGGCCGGCAATGCGAACCCCGAGCTCGCAAACAAGATCGCGGACCGCATCGGCGTCAATCTCTGTGACGCATACGTCGGCCACTTCAACAATGGCGAGACCCAGGTCATGATCAGCGAAAGCATCCGCGGCAAGGATATCTTCATCATCCAGCCGACATCGCAGCCGGTCAACGACAACCTCATGGAACTCTTGATCATGGCGGATGCCTGCAAGCGTGCGTCGGCGCACAGCATCACGGCGGTCGTGCCGTACTATGCGTATGCGCGCCAGGATCGCAAGACGCGCGGCCGCGAGCCGATTTCGGCGAAGCTCGTTGCGAACCTCATGACGACGGCTGGCGTCACGCGCGTCGTCACGGTCGACCTCCATGCCGGCCAGATCCAGGGCTTCTTCGATATCCCGGTCGATCATCTGGCTGCTGCGCCGACGATCGCAAATTATTTCCGTGCGCAGAAGCTCGAGAATGTCGTCGTCGTCTCGCCGGACCTCGGCGGCGTCACGCGCGCCCGCATCCTCGCCGACCATCTGCAGGCGCCAATCGCCATCATCGAGAAGCGCCGCCCGAAACCGGGCTGCGCCGAGGTCATGAACCTCATCGGCGACGTGCAGGACAAGACGGCGGTCATCATCGATGACATCGTCGACACGGCCGGCTCGCTCTGCGAAGGCGCACGCGCCCTCCAGAAACGCGGCGCCAAGCGCATTTTCGCCTCGTGCTCGCACGCGATCCTCTCCGATCCCGCCGTGCAGCGCATCAATGATTCGCCGATTGAAAAGCTTGTTATCACGGACACGATCCCGCTGCCGCCGGAGAAGCACAGCGACAAGATCGTCACGCTTTCGCTCGCCGAGCCCATCGCGGACGTCATCATCCGTATCCAGAGCCACCGCAGCGTCAGCCAGCTGTTTAGATAATGGAATATACGCCTCCCCCTTTTGGGGAGGTGCCCCGAAGGGGCGGAGAGGGTAACGTAGTAACTATATTCTCATTCCTTTCGAGAGGAATACAGAATATGTCTATGCGTTACCCTCTCAGTCGCCCTGGCGGGCGCCAGCTCCCCCAAAGGGGGAGCCTTTTTGGTGTGGGGGTTATCATGAAAAATGCTTCGGACTTATTCATTCGCACGTTCACATTCTGGCCAAACCTCTCGGAACGGGAAAAAGACCTGGTAAATAGCGGCACGCATGCCATCCGCTATGAAAAAGGCACGCAAGTCCATCGCGGACCATTCGACTGCATTGGCGTCCTGCTCGTGAAGACAGGGCAGCTGCGCGTCTATACGTTATCGGAAGATGGCCGTGACGTGACGCTCTACCGGCTGTTTCCCGGCGATGTCGGCATCCTCTCGGCCTCTTGCACGCTTGATGCCGTGACATTTGACGTCTATATCGATGCCGAAGAGGCGACGGACGTGCTGCTCACGGATGCGACCGTCTTCAACCGGCTCGTGCAGCAGAATATCTATGTCAAAGCCTATGCGTATGAGACAGCGGCGAACCGCTTGTCGGAAATGCTCTGGAAGATGCAGGAAATCCTGTTTCTTTCTGCCGACCGCCGCCTTGCGATCTTCCTCGTGGAAGAAATAGAGAAAACAGGCAGCAAGGAAATCCGCCTGACGCATGAGCAGATCGCGCGCTACATGGGCAGCGCGCGCGAAGTCGTGAGCCGCCTCGTGAAATATTTTTCGCAGGAGGGATATGTGCGACCGGGGCGCGGGCGATTGACGGTCGTCGATGATGATGGTTTGCGCGCGCTGGCGGGAAATCCACGCGCCGTATGAAAGCATATGGGCATCGATGCTTGAAATACGTGATTTTTTCATATAGAATAGAGAAAGTTTGAAGATTGATCGGAGGGTTATATTTATGGAATCCATCATTCGTGATATCGCGCTCGCGCCTTCGGGGCATGACAAGATCGCGTGGGTCAAGAATTTCATGCCGGTGATGAATGCCGTTGACAAGGAATTTTCGCAGACGAAGCCTTTTAAGGGCATCCGCCTTGCCATCACGTTGCATCTCGAAGCGAAGACGGCGTATATGGCTGAGGTCTTTGCGCATGCTGGCGCGGATGTCGTCATCACGGGCAGCAATCCGCTGTCGACACAGGACGACGTGGCGGCGGCGCTCGTCGAGGACGGCATCACGGTCTTTGCGACGCATGGCTGTACGGAAGAGGAATATTTCGATTACATCAACAAGGCGCTCGACACGCATCCGCAGCTCATCATGGATGACGGCGGCGATCTCGTGAACGCGTTGCACACGACGCATCGCGACCAGCTGCCGGAGATCATCGGCGGCTCGGAGGAAACGACGACGGGCGTGCATCGTTTGCATGGCCTCGCGAAAGAGGGCAAGCTTGCATTTCCGATGATCGCGGCGAATGACGCGTATTGCAAATATCTCTTTGACAATCGCTATGGCACGGGCCAGTCGACGTGGGAAGGCATCATGCGCGCGACGAACCTCGTCATCGCGGGCAAGAATGTCGTCATCGCCGGCTATGGCTGGTGCGGAAAGGGCGGCGCCATGCGCGCGCGCGGCCTCGGTGCGAATGTCATCATCACGGAAGTCGATCCGATCAAGGCCATCGAGGCCGTATTCGACGGCTTCCGTGTGATGCCGATGGATGAAGCCGCGAAGATCGGCGACATCTTCTTGACGCTGACGGGTGACAAGGATGTTATCCGCAAATGGCATTTTGAAAGCATGAAAGACGGCGCAATGATGGCGAATGCCGGCCATTTCGATTGCGAGATCAACATCCCCGAGCTCGCCTCGATTTCGAAATCGCGCCGCACGGTCAAGCCGAACATCGAAGAATTCGTCACGAACGACGGCCGCAAACTCTACCTGCTCGCGGAAGGCCGCCTCGTGAATCTCGCGGCCGGCGACGGTCATCCGGCGGAGATCATGGATCTGTCGTTCGGTGTGCAGTTCTTCTCGCAGCTGCATCTCCTCGAGCATCATAAAGAACTCAAGAACGATGTCTATCTCATGCCGGAAGAGATCAACACGCGCCTTGCGAACATCAAACTCGCAGCGCTTGGCGTGAAGATCGACGAACTCACGGAAGAACAGCGCAAGTACCTGAATCTTTGAGTTGCGGAGGCACATTTTAATATGAACCTTTTGATCAAAAACGCGACGGTGGTTCTCCCGGACGGGAAGACGCAGGTCGGCAGTATCGCTGTCGAGGGCTCGAAAATCCTTGCGGTCGGCGATGTGCCAGAATCCTTCGTCGCGACGCAGACGATCGACGCGAAAGACATGCTCGCGATTCCGGGGTTTGTCAATGCGCATACGCATGCGTCCATGACGCTCCTGCGCAGCTATGCCGACGACATGGAACTCATGACGTGGCTCAATGACCACATCTGGCCGGTCGAGGCGAAGATGGTCTCGAATGACATCTATTGGGGCGCGGCGCTGGCCGCCGTCGAGATGCTAAAGAGCGGCACGACGACGTTCGCCGATATGTACGGCCCGTTCATGGAACGCGTCGCCGATGTCGTGGCAGAATCCGGCATGCGCGGCGTGCTGTCGCGTGGCATCATTGGCGTCGCGCCGGACGGCGAGAAAAAGCTCGAAGAGAATGTCACGCTCTACAAAGACTATCATGGCGCGGTGGGTGGCCGCATCACGGTCATGTTCGGCCCGCACGCGCCGTATACGTGCCCGCCGGAGTTCTTGAAAAAAGTCGCGGCTGCGGCGCAGAGCCTCGGTGCGGAAGTCCACATCCACATGAATGAGACAAAGGCCGAAATCGAGCAGATCAAAAAGCAGTATGGCAAGCGTCCGTTCCAGTATGTCGAGGACACGGGACTCTTTGAGAATCCGACGCTTGCGGCGCACTGCGTCCACCTGGATGATGCAGAAATCGAAATCATCAAGAAGCATCACATCCGCGTCGCGCACAATCCGGGATCGAACATGAAACTCGCGAGTGGTACGGCGCCCGTGCCACGCTTGCTCAAAGAAGGCGTGACGGTCGGCCTCGGCACGGATGGCGCTTCGTCGAACAACAACCTTGATATGCTGCAAGAAGTGCAGCTCGCGGCGCTCCTGCACAAGGTGAACGAATACGATCCGCTCGCCGTCCCGGCGTTTGAAGCATTGAAAATGGGCACGGAGTATGGCGCGAAAGCCGTCGGGCTCGACGGCCTCGGCCGCCTCGAAGCCGGCGCGAAAGCTGACATCACGCTCGTTAGCATGAAGGGTGCCGCTTGGTGCCCGCGCTTCAACGAAATGTCGCTGCTCGTCTATTCCGGCAATGCCGGCGATGTCGATACGGTCATCTGCGATGGCAAGATCCTCATGGAGCATCGCGAACTGAAGACACTCGATGAGGAAAAGATCAAGTACGAAGCGCAAAAATGCGCGGAACGTCTGACAAAATAATGTGGTGTGGCTGTTGCATGGCGATGCGTGCGGCAGCCACTTTTGAGGTGATACTTTGGCAAGAAAGACAGCGGCAGAAACGAAGCCCGCTGCAAAGAAAACAACAAAAGCAGGGCGGCGCAAGAGCACGCCATCGAAGCGTACGGAAACGGCAGCCGTAGCGAATCCGAACCGTCGCTATGAACTCTGCGGTCTCGCAATCGTTGTCGTCGGCATCATTTCCGCCTGTGGCCTTGCGGGACTCAATGTCGGCTTCGTCGGCATCTATTTCGCGCGCTTTTTGCACTATATGTTCGGCGTTGGTGCCGCGCTTGTCGTGCTCGTGATTTTTCTCGTCGGCTGGTATTTGATCACGCGGCATCAGGCACCGTCGTATACGCTGCGGGATTTCGGGATTACGGCGATCTATGCGCTGGCGCTTGCGGCATATCATCATTTCACCGTCGCGCCGGGCGCAGAAATTTTGCCAGAAAGTCTCGCGGACGGCGGCGGGCTTTTTGGCGGTGGCATTTTATTTTTCATCCGGAAATTTTTCGGCGTGACGGGCGGCATCATCGTCATTGCCGCCGGCATCGTCGGTTCGATCCTGCTCGCGACGAAATGGTCACTCGGCACGGGCTTGCAAAAGACGGAAGACGTCGCGAAAAAAAGTGCGAAGGCCGCTGGTCAGGCCGCAAGCGTCGCGGCGGTCGCGACGTATGAAAAAGCCGTCGAAGTCGGCGAACGCGCCAGCGAAGGCGTCGCACGCAAAGTCCGCGAGAAGCGCCATGCGCATTCGTTCTATGATCAAGATGCCGACCAGCACTTCCGCGCAGCGTCCGAGATGTTACAAGAGACAACGACGGTGCAAGATCATGTGGAGAGTACGCAAGCACCCAGCAGTCCAACGTTTACACCAGAAACGAAAAGCGCATGGGAAGATGCGCCCGAGCAGAATATGACGTTCGTCCCGGCGACAGAAGTGCCCGCAGACGACGTTCCTGCTCAGGCATTCACGATTGACTATGGTGCGCGTTCTTCCGAACAAGAAGCGCCGCTGGATGCGGACGACGAAACAGCGCAGGCAAAGGAAGGCCTTGAAGCGTTGGCCGCTGTGGGCGTCACAGGCGCGGCAAACGCAGCGGCGAATCTGACGATCGAAGCGGCGGAAGCGGCCGCAGGCATTCACTCGGCAAGCGTGGCAGCGGGTTCCGTTGCTCTTTCCACGCATGGGGCGAATCGTCTGGAAGCGCGTTCTGCGGATGGCGTGACGCATCTCAAATCTGCGCCCGAATACAGCTCGCTCATGCAGCCAGGCAGCATGGGGGCGCATTTTGGGGACGAAGATGCGCCGGAGCATCCGCCGGCACCGCCCGTTGCGCCGCCACCGCCGCCGTACGTGCTCCCAAGCGTGACGGATATCCTCACGAAAAATGTCAAGAAGCAGAATGTCGCGCTTGAGATGGAAATCCAGGAAAATGCGCAGACGCTTGCCAAGACGTTGCATGATTTCCATGTTGATGCGAAGATCATCAATGCGTGCCACGGCCCGGCCGTCACGCGCTATGAGCTCGAGCCCGCACCGGGCGTGAAGGTCAGCAAGATCACAGGTCTCGCTGACGATCTCGCGCTGTCGCTCGCGGCAGCCTCTGTGCGCATCGAGCCGATCTCGGGCAAGGCGGCCATCGGCATCGAGGTGCCGAACAAGGAACTCGAGAGCGTGCGCCTGCGCGAAGTGCTCGAGAGTCCGAAGTTCGCCCAAGCGAAGTCGAAGCTCACGTGCGGCCTTGGCATGGACATCGGCGGCCAGCCGATTTTCGCCGACCTCGGCAAGATGCCGCATCTCCTCGTCGCCGGCGCGACGGGCAGCGGCAAGTCCGTCTGCATCAATACGCTGATCACGAGCATTCTTTTCAAAGCAAAGCCGGACGAAGTGAAGTTCATCCTCATCGATCCGAAGATGGTCGAGCTCTCAAACTACAACGGCATTCCGCATCTCATGGTGCCGGTCGTGACGGAGGCGAAGAAATCCGCGTCTGTGCTGAACTGGGCCGTGCAGGAAATGGAGAAGCGCTACGCGAAATTCGCGGAGCACAATGTCCGCAACATGGCGACGTACAACGAACATTTTCCAGAAGCGAAAATGCCAGCCATCGTCATCATCATCGACGAGCTCGCCGATCTCATGATGGTCGCGCCGCACGATGTCGAGGATGCCATCTGCCGCCTCGCGCAGAAAGCGCGCGCTGCTGGCATCCACATGGTGCTCGCGACGCAGCGCCCGTCCGTCGACGTCATCACGGGCATCATCAAGGCGAACATCCCGTCGCGCATTTCGTTTGCCGTGTCGAGCCAGATCGACTCGCGCACGATCCTTGATGCGAGCGGCGCGGAAAAATTGCTCGGCAAAGGCGATATGCTGTTTTATCCTGTCGGCGCCGCAAAACCCCGCCGCGTGCAAGGCGCATTCATCAGCGACGAAGAAGTGGAAAAACTCTTGGAGTTCATCCGCGCGCAAGGCCAGGAGGCCGAGCCGGACGAAGAGATCGTCGCGTTCACAGAGAACGCTATGCGCGAGGAAGAAGAGGGGAGCAAAGGCAGCGGCAAGAAAGCAAAGCCGAAATTCGACGAGCTGATGGAAGATGCTATCGACTGTGTGCTCGCGACAGGCATCGCCTCGACGAGCGGCTTGCAGCGGCGGTTTTCCCTCGGCTACCAGCGCGCTGCGCGCATCATCGACGCGATGGCGGAGCTCGGCATCGTCGGTCCGGCGCACGGCAGCAAGCCGCGCGAGATCCTCATGAATGGTGAACAGGCGCACGCTGCAGTCGCGGCAGCGAAAGCCGAAGCATAAAAAAACAGGAGCATTTGCAAATCGCTGCAATCGCTCCTGTTTTTTTTGCGCGGAGAATATTTTGTGCATGAAAATTTTTTTTCACGAAAAAAGCTGCTGCACACTGCAACAGCTTTGAAATCTCATGGTCGGGATGACAGGATTCGAACCTGCGGCCTCTTCGTCCCGAACGAAGCGCGCTACCAAACTGTGCCACATCCCGTAAACACAAGAAATATTATACGAAGACGGAAAGCTCTTGTCAAGTCATTTTTTGAAATCGAGAGGAAAAAATGCTCGAGCTTTCATTTTGAACGAGCTGATATGTGTTCTGATTTTTGTCAACGGAGCGATGAAAAAAATTGACCATAAAATAAGAGAAAATCTGTCCAAAAGCCGTCAGAGCAATCTTGACGGCTTTTTCCATGTGTGCTATCCTTATGAATGGGATATAAACAAGGCATGGTGATAGCATAAACCATAATTATAGAATATAGAATCTATAAAAAAAGGTTATGCTGTGCCATACGTAAGAACAAGGGGGATTTCTGATGATTGATATTCTCGACCGCGTTCGCAACAAGAGCCTGCAGAGCAAGATCGTTTCTGCAGAGGAGGCGGCCGCATTCCTGAAGCCCGGCATGAATGTCGCGACGAGCGGCTTCACGGCTTCGGCGTACCCGAAGGCGGTGCCTCTCGCACTTGCTGAGCGTATGAAGAAGGAACCTTTCACCATCAATCTTTGGACGGGCGCTTCGACGGGCCCGGAGCTCGATGACGCGCTCGCACAGGTGCACGGCATCAAGCAGCGCCTGCCGTATCAGACGGACAAGGCGCTCCGCAGCGAGATCAACGACGGCAGCGTCGATTATCTCGATCTGCATCTTTCCGAGTCGGCGCAGCTCTCCCGCTGCGGCTATCTCGGCCACATTGATGTCGCGATCGTCGAGGCCTGCGCCATCGACGAGGACGGCAACATCATCCCGACGACGTCGCTCGGCAATGCTGCTTCGTACGTGCAGTCCGCGGACACGGTCATCGTCGAAGTGAACACGAGCCAGCCGCTCGACCTCGAAGGCATGCATGACGTCTACATCCCGATGGACCCGCCAAATCGTCTGCCCATCCCCATCGTGAAGGCCAGCGATCGCGTCGGCACGCCGTATATTCCGTGCACGCCGGACAAGATCAAATTCATCGTCCCGTGCGATATCCCCGACCACACGCGTCCGCTGCGCGCCATCGATGACAATTCGAAGAAGATGAGCGAGCTCACGCTCGAGTTCCTCGATGCCGAAATCAAAGCCGGCCGCATGCCGAAGAACCTTCTTCCGCTGCAGTCGGGCGTCGGCAACGTCGCAAACGCGGTGCTCGCGGGCTTCGTGGATTCCGATCTCAAAGACCTCACGGTCTACACGGAAGTCATCCAGGACGGCATGCTCGACCTCATCGATGCCGGCAAGCTGAACTTCGCATCGGGCACGGCGTTCTCCCCGTCGCCGGAAGGCATGAAGCGCTTCTACGCTGACGTGCAGAAGTACAAGAAATACTTGCTGCTGCGTCCGGAAGAAGTGTCGAACAGCCCGGAAGTCGTGCATCGTCTCGGCGTCATCGCCATGAACACGGCCATCGAGTGCGACATTTACGGCAACGTGAACTCGACGCACATCACTGGCACGAAGATGATGAACGGCATCGGCGGCAGCGGCGACTTCGCGCGCAACGCGTACCTCACGATCTTCTACACGCCGTCGACGGCGAAAGATGGCAAGATTTCGTCCATCGTCCCGTTCTGCTCGCATATCGACCACACGGAGCACGATGTCGATGTCATCATCACGGAGCAGGGCGTCGCGGATCTCAGGGGCAAAGCGCCGAAAGAGCGTGCGCTCGAAGTCATCAACAAGTGCGCGCATCCGGACTATCGTCCGCTGCTGCTCGACTACTTCCATCGTGCCGATGAGGCGACGAAGCATGCGAACACGCCGCACATCCTCGAAGAGGCGCTTTCGTTCCATGAGCGCTTCGTCAAGACGGGCACGATGCAGAAGTGAGCTGCCCCTTGCAAAAGGCTGAAGCAGGGGGCCGAAAGCTCCCTGTAATATAGAACTGAATCAGGAGGAAATATCCAATATGAGCACGGAACACGAGAAAATCCAGGCAGAGCTCGCGAAATATCAGGCGAGCGTCGAAAAGGCCATCGCACGTTTCCCAGAGCGTGACCACCTGCCGGAGCAGCGCCTCTACACGCCGCTCGACATCAAGGACACGGACTACGCGGACGAAATCAGCTTCCCGGGCGTCTATCCGTACACGCGCGGCGTCCAGCCGACGATGTATCGCGGCCGCTTCTGGACGATGCGTATGTACGCAGGCTTCTCGACGGCAGAGGAGTCGAACAAGCGCTATCGCATGCTGATCGAAAACGGCGCCACGGGCCTTTCCTGCGCATTCGACCTGCCGACGCAGATCGGCTACGACTCCGACGATCCGATTTCCGAAGGCGAAGTCGGCAAGGTCGGCGTCGCGATCGACTCGCTCGCTGATATGGAAGTCCTGTTCGACAAGATCGACCTCGGCAAAGTCTCGACGTCCATGACGATCAACGCGCCGGCTTCCGTCCTGCTCGCGATGTACATCGCTGTGGCAGAGAAGCAGGGCGTTGCTGCTGACCAGCTCCGCGGCACGATCCAGAACGATATCCTCAAAGAATACGCAGCGCGCGGCACGTATATCTTCCCGCCGCGTCCTTCCATGCGCCTCATCACGAACATCTTCGAGTATTGCTCGAAGAACGTGCCGAAGTGGAACACGATCTCCATTTCCGGCTATCATATCCGTGAAGCAGGTTCGACGGCTGCGCAGGAAATCGCCTTCACGATCGCCGATGGCATCGCATACTGCGAAGCTGCCATCAAAGCTGGCCTCCACATCGATGATTTCGCCGGCCGCCTCTCGTTCTTCTGGAACGCGCACAACAATGTCCTCGAAGAGGTTGCGAAGTTCCGCGCATCCCGCCGCATCTGGGCGAAGGTCATGAAAGAGCGCTTCCATGCCGAGAAAGACAAGTCCATGAAACTGCGCTTCCACACGCAGACGGCTGGCTCGATGCTGACGGCACAGCAGCCGAACAACAACATCGTGCGCGTCGCGCTGCAGACAGCTGCTGCTGTCATGGGCGGCACGCAGTCCCTCCACACGAACTCCCGCGACGAGGCGCTTGCCCTCCCGACGCAGGAATCCGTCACGATCGCACTTCGCACGCAGCAGATCGTCGCTTATGAGAGCGGCCTCGCCGATGTCATCGATCCGCTCGCTGGCTCGTACTACGTCGAAGCCATGACGAACAAGCTCGAGGCTGAGGCGTGGGACTACATCCACAAGATCGACGAGATGGGCGGCGCTGTCGCGGCTATCGAGAAGGGCTACATCCAGAAAGAAATCCAGGATTCCGCTTACAAGTGGCAGATGGACGTCGAGTCCGGCGCCCGCGTCATCGTCGGCGTCAACAAGTTCCAGATGGAAAACGAGGAGCCGCCGAAAGATCTCCTCAAAGTCGACGAGGCTGTCGGCAAGCGCCAGGTCGCGAAGCTGCATGATATGAAAGCGAAACGCGACAACGCCGCTGTCGAAGCAGCACTCAAAGACCTCAAGGCCGCTTGCGAGGACGAGAACGAAAACCTCATGCCGCATATCCTTGCTGCTGTCAAGACGTATGCGACGCTCGGCGAGATCTGCGGCGTCATGCGCAGCGTCTTCGGCGAGTATGAGGCACACGTGAACCTGTAATTTCTTGTGGAGGGAAAACATAAAATGGAGAAGAAAATCAGAGTCTTAGTCGCAAAACCGGGCCTCGATGGCCATGATCGCGGCGCGAAAGTCGTCGCACGTGCCCTGCGCGATGCAGGTTTCGAGGTCATCTACACGGGCCTGCGCCAGACGCCGGAGCAGATCGCGGAAGCCGCACTGCAGGAAGACGTCAATGTCGTCGCCATGAGCATCCTCTCGGGCGCGCATGGCCACCTGTTCCCGAAAGTCGTCAACCTCGTCCGTGAGAAGGGCATGACGGATGTCCTCATCATCGGCGGCGGCGTCATCCCCGACAGCGATATCCCGGCTCTCAAAGAAGCCGGCATCGCCGAAGTCTTCACGCCGGGCACGCCGACGACGGATGTCGTGAAGTTCATCAAGGAACACGTGAAACTCTAAGTTCAAAATCAACGAAGATACATCTTTGGGAAGCTATGATTTATGACGCTTGTCGGATCAATGCTTCCTAATAGGAGGGCGTCACTTGGACATTGCAGCAGAAGTGCTCAAAGGCAATCGCCTGGCCCTCTCCCGCGCCATCACGGCTATCGAGAACGAGTACGATGAAGCGACGGAAATCATGAAGAAGCTTTATCCACGCACGGGCCATGCGTTCGTCCTCGGTGTCACCGGGCCTCCGGGGGCAGGCAAAAGCACGCTTACGGACAAACTCGCGCGCGAGTACCGCAATCAGGGCAAAACCGTCGGCATCATCGCCGTCGATCCCACGAGCCCGTTTACGGGAGGCGCCATCCTCGGCGACCGCATCCGCATGAACGGGCTCACGCTCGATGAAGGTGTCTTTATCCGCAGCATGGGCACGCGCGGCAGCCTTGGCGGACTTTCGCACAAGACGGCCGATGCGGTCAAGGCGATGGATGCCTTCGGAAAAGATGTCATTTTCGTCGAGACGGTCGGCGTCGGGCAATCCGAGGTCGACATCGTCAAGGCTGCCGACACGACGATGGTCGTGCTCATCCCCGGCATGGGCGATGACATCCAGGCCATCAAGGCCGGCATCCTCGAAATCGGCGATGTGTTCTGCGTCAACAAAGCGGATCACGATGGGGCGGACAAGCTCGTGCGCGAGATCAACATGATGCTCGATCTCGATGACCACGGGCCTGCCGCCGCACCGCAAAACAGCACCCAGAAAGCGCTTGCCGACCAGTTCCACCACATGGTGGTAGGCGGCGCTGCGGCAGGCAATACGCCGCTCGGGTACTGGCGTCCGCCCGTTGACAAGGTCATCGCCAACCAGAATATCGGTGTCAAGGAGCTCATCGCCGACATCGAGAAGCACTTCGCGTATATCCAGGCGAACGGCACGCTTGCTGAGCGCCGTACGAAGCGCACGAAAGATGAGATGCTCGACATCCTCTCGAGCAACATCGGAAAGTATATCACCGGCAAGATCGTGGACACGGGCCGCCTCGATGCGTATGTTGAGAAAATCAAGGCGCACGAGACGGATCCGTACACGGTCGTCGGCGATATCATGAAGGAGATGCTCCGCTGATAGCGCTGCATCGTTGGTATTTCAGGAGGCACACACTATGTTCAAAGTTTTGGGAGTCGACCATATTGGCATTGCTGTTTCGGATCTCAAAGAAGTCGGCGCATTCTGGAGTGACGCGCTCGGCCTCCCCGCAAACGGTGAAGAGACCGTTGCGGAGCAGAAGGTCACGACGGGCTTCTTCCCGACGCCGAACGGCAGCGAGATCGAACTCCTCGCCGCGACGGCCGATGATTCGCCGATCGCGAAGTTCATCGAGAAGAACAATGGCCGCGGCGGTATCCAGCACATCGCCCTCCGCGTCGACAACCTCGAGGCTGCGCTCTCTGACCTCAAGGAAAAAGGCGTTCGCCTCATCGACGAGAAGCCGCGCAAAGGTGCCGGCGGCGCAAAGATCGCTTTCGTCCATCCGAAAGCATCCCACGGCGTCCTCCTCGAGCTCTGCCAGCGCGACTAAAAGCTCTCCACTTGCATTTTTCGCGAGAAACGTGCAAAATAAGGAACGTATCCACATATTAGGAGGGTAAACATGGCAACTGTTCAAGAAAAAATTGCTCAGATGAACGCCAAGAAAGAGCACATCCGCCAGGCGGGTGGCGCGAAACGCATCGAGAAGCAGCACGCGAAAGGCAAATACACGGCCCGCGAGCGTCTCGAGAAGCTCTTTGATGAAGGCACGTTCGTCGAACTCGACATGTTCATGAAGCATCGTTGCACGAACTTCGGCATGGAGAAACAGGATCTGCCAGCCGATGGCGTCGTCACGGGCTACGGCACGGTCGATGGTCGCCTCGTCTATGCTTTTGCTCAGGACTTCACGGTCTCGGGCGGCGCACTCGGCGAGAAGCATGCGCACAAGATCTGGAAAGTCCAGGATCTTGCCATGAAGATGGGCGCGCCGTGCATCGGCATCAACGATTCGGGCGGCGCTCGCATCCAGGAAGCTGTTGACGCACTTTCTGGTTATGCAGGCATCTTCTACCGCAACACGGCGGCTTCGGGCGTCGTGCCGCAGATTTCCGTCATCATGGGACCGTGCGCCGGCGGAGCTGTCTACAGCCCGGCACTCACGGACTTCATCTTCATGGTGAAGGGCACGAGCCAGATGTTCATCACGGGCCCGGCCGTCATCAAATCCGTCACGGCGGAAGAAGTCACGGCCGAAGAACTCGGCGGTGCGATGACGCACAACACGCGTTCCGGCAACGCGCATTTTGCTTGCGAGAACGAAGACGAGTGCATCGCGAAGATCCGCGAGCTGCTCTCGTACCTCCCGAGCAACAACATGGAAGACGCGCCGGCGATCAACCCGACGGACGATCCGGATCGCCAGGATGAAAGCCTGAATACGGTCATCCCGGACAACCCGAACATGCCGTATGACATGAAAGATGTCATCCGCTCCATCGTCGATAACGGCGAATTCTTCGAAGTGCAGGAGTACTTCGCACAGAACGTCCTCATCGGCTATGCGCGCATGGATGGCCGCGTCGTCGGTATCGTCGCGAACCAGCCGAATGTCATGGCTGGCTGCCTCGATGTCGATGCCTCCGACAAGGCCGCACGCTTCGTCCGCTTCTGCGATGCGTTCAACATTCCACTCCTCACGCTCGTCGATGTCCCGGGCTTCCTGCCGGGTGTCGATCAGGAGTACAACGGCATTATCCGCCACGGCGCGAAGATGCTTTATGCTTACAGCGAGGCGACGGTGCCCAAGGTCACGGTCATCACACGCAAAGCATACGGCGGCTCCTACATCGCGATGTGCTGCCGCGAGCTCGGCGCTGACCAGGTCATGGCTTGGCCGACGGCTGAAATCGCTGTCATGGGCCCTGCTGGTGCCGCGAACATCATCTTCCGCAAGGAAGAGCCGGAAGCGAAAGCGCAGAAGACGCAGGACTACATCGACGAGTTCGCAACGCCGTACGTTGCGGCAGAGCGCGGCTATGTCGACATGGTCATCGAGCCGAAAGAGACGCGTCCGCTCGTCATCACGGCGTTCAACGCCCTCGCAAGCAAGCGCGAAGTCGGTCCGGCGAAGAAACATGCCAATATCCCATTGTAATCTGTCACTTGAATCGAGGGGACACTCATGAAGATCCAGGCAAAAGAAGTCACGCCTGAGGTCGTGGCTGCCATCTCGGCTGCGGTCCAGATGATGACGGGAAACAAGGTCGTCGCCGTGCGCATCCAGCGCGCGAGCAACGCTTGGAATCTTGCTGCTCGTGGCGGCAAGCGCTGAGCGAAATACATCTTTCCAGCTGAAATTGGAGGAAACAACAAAATGAAGAAATTCAACATCACGGTCAATGGCACCGCTTATGAAGTCGAAGTCGAAGAAGTGAAAGCTGCTGCTGCAGCGGCTCCGAAAGCTGCTGCCCCGAAAGCTGCCGCTCCGGCTCCGAAAGCGGCTCCGGCTGCAGCTCCTGCGAAAGCTGCTGTCGCAGCAGGCGCTGGCGAGCACTCCATCGATGCGCCGATGCCGGGCAAGATCGTGAAGCTCGTCGCTTCCGAAGGCCAGGCAGTCAAAGCCGGCGATGTCCTGCTCATCCTCGAAGCCATGAAGATGCAGAACGAGATCACGGCGGATGCAGACGGCACGGTCAAGACGTTCAACGTCGCTGCCGGCCAGAGCGTCAAAGCGCATGATTCTCTCGTCATCCTCGGCTGATCACTGAAAGCGAAATTCTTTTGAACAGAAGGCCCTCTCCTGATTGCAGGAGAGGGCCTTTTGGTGTATGATATTGATAAATATAAACAGAACGTAAGAAATTGCACGAAAAATCCTACAGGAATCAGCAACGCTCATTTTTGCAAGAGAATACAAGAGGTGAGGACGATGTATCACGTCCAGCAACATTTTTGGATTCGGGGAATCGACGAAGGGATTGTGCGCATCTGGAAAGCGATGGAGCCGCAGCCACGCTTCGAGCATGTGTTTCATGTGTTTTCCAAAGGCATGCGCATCCCCAGAGGCCGCAATCAGACCGTGCTGATGGACGATAAGACGCCGCTGCAGATTGCGATGCTGCGGCAAGACATCGGGCCGGATGCGAAGATTATCATCATGAGTGACGACCCCACGCCATTTCTCGAGAACGTCGCACCGTACATCGATGATATTTGGCCGCTTGCGCATCTTGCAGACATGGCCGCATTCAAGTTTGGCCGCTTGCTCGAAACGCTAAAGCGTGAGAAGGACGCTTGGCTCACGGACACGTATCTCGAGCAGACGATCAATACGTTGCCGGATATGATTTGGTACAAGGATATGAAAGGTCTCCATCTTCATGTGAATGACGCGTTCTGCACGGCGGTTAACAAGCAAAAATGCGATGTGGAAGGGCGCGACCACTATTACATCTGGGATATTCCGCGCGAAGTCTACGAGCGCAGCGACTACGTCTGCGTCGAGACGGAAGACGATGTCATCAAGGCGCGCAAAACGTGTTTGTTTGATGAAGAAGTCATGAGCGCGCAGGGCCTACGGAAGCTCAAGACGTACAAGACACCGATTTTCGATGAAGACGGTGACACGATCATCGGCACGGTCGGCATCGCGCGCGATGTGACGCAGATGAACAAGTACAAGGACACGATCCGACGGCTCACGCGCGAAGACACGCTGACAGGGCTCATGAACCGCGAGTATTTTCAGATTTATGCGGAAAAAGGATGCGGTACGTGTGGGGACTTGACGTTCATCACGCTGGATCTCGAACGCTTCAAGGAGCTCAATGAGCGCTACGGCCATGAGCTCGGCAATGCTGCTTTGAAGATCACGGCAGAAGAAATCCGGAATGTTTTCCCAGACGATGTGAATGTCCGCATGGGCGGCGACGAGTTTGGCATCCTCATCACGGATGGTCGGCCGATGGACGAGGTCTGCGCCCTGGTGCGCAAGTTCCAGCTCCAGCTGCGCGAGACGTTGCGCATGGACGAGCGCATGAAACGCATCAGCGCGAACGTCGGCATCGCCCACAGCACGGGCGGCAGCAACGTTGACGACCTCATCATCAAAAGCGGCCTCGCGCTCGCCGAAGCGGAAAAACATGGCGGCGGGAAGTACACGATTTACCGCGGCAGAATTTGAAATTTTCCTGCGGTACAGGTATAATAGAGCTAGACAATTCCGAACATTTGACAGGGGGAGTATTTATGTTCCGCACCATTCCGTTCAGCTTCAAGTCCAACGCACAGGAAAAGAGCCGCGAGTTCCTCGATCGCTTCTGGGATTTCGCGATGGAGCAGGCGCACAATCCCGTCGGCCGTGCGGCCAGCGTGATTTTCCCGTTCCGCGTCGACGCCATCGAGACGGATGACCGTTACGAGCTCTTCGCCGAGCTGCCGGGCTTCACGAAAAACGACATCACGGTCGCCTACGAAGGCGAGAGCCGCCTGACAATCCGCGCCGAACGCCAGGAGCCCGAGACGGAAGACGTCCGCTACATCTGCCGCGAACGCCGCACGGGCACGTTCGAGCGCTCGTTCGAGATCGACGGCATCGAAAAAGAAAACGTCAGCGTCTCGTTCGAAAACGGCATCCTCCACGTCATTCTGCCGAAAGTGCATGATGATGCGAATAAGACGGTGTTCGATATCGACTAATCTTCGAATCGAAATATGTATCGTCCTGTGCCTTGTCAAAGGTATGGGACGATGTTTTATGTGGAAGTTACGGGCAACGTTTCCCAGGAGATTTTTTAGTTAAAATCCCTTGCAGAAAGAGAAAGGAAGATGCTTCATGGCAGATTTAATGCGTTACGCAGGAAAAGCAGAGGGCCGCGTGCAAGGCGTCGGCTTCCGCATGTTTGTGCAGCAGAATGCGATCGACCTCGGCGTCACGGGCTGGGTCCGCAACATGGAAGACGGCACCGTCGATATGGAAATCCAAGGGTCGGAGGACAAGCTCACAGCGCTCGAGGCCGCAATCCGCAAGGGCAATTACTTCATCAACGTCAAAGCATTCTCACTCGACGCCATCCCGGTCGTCGATGGTGAGACGACGTTCAAGATTCGCTATTGAGGTGAGAGTATGACAGCGCATCGTTTGAAAACGCTCGGCCATGTCCTCGTGCTCAATGGGCCGAATCTCAACTTGCTCGGTACGCGCGAGCCGGAAATCTATGGCCATACGACGCTCGCCGACATCAATGCCGGCCTCGAAAAGCGCGCGATGGAAGCGGACGTCGCCATTGATTTTTACCAGTCGAATCATGAGGGCGCGCTCGTCGACAAAATCCAGGAAGCGCGTGGCAAGGTCGATTACATCATCTTCAATGCCGGCGCATACACGCACTACAGCATCGCACTGCGCGACGCCATCGCCGGCGTGGAGATTCCGACGATCGAAGTGCATCTCTCGAACATCCACCAGCGCGAAGAGTTCCGCCACACCTCCGTCCTCGCCCCCGTCTGCCTCGGCCAAATCTCCGGCCTCGGCGCCTTCAGCTACATGGCCGCGCTCGAAGCGGTCATTGACCGGCTGGAAAAGAAAGCGGGAGAGGCAACGGAATCCTTGTAACGATTTTTGGAGGCATATATGCAATCATCCCATATTCCCCAACGCCTGGCCGCGTTGCGTTCTTTGATGAGGGAACACCACCTCGACGCCGTCGTCATCACGAAAGAGGTGAATCTCTACTACTTCAGCGGCTTCCGCGGCGACGACACGGCGCTTGTCATCACGAACGACCGAGAATTCCTCGTGACTGACAGTCGCTACACGGAGCAGGCGCGTCAGCAGGCGCCGCTTTTCGAGCTTGTCGAGCAGAAAAACGGCTTGCTGCTGTGCACGTCGGAAGTGCTCATCGCCGAGGAAGCGAAGCACATCGGCTTTGAAGGCAACGCGCTGACGTATGCACGCTACGCGAAACTGAAAGAGCTCTTGCAAGGCCGCGATTTTTCGGCCTCGCTGAATCTCGACGCGCTGCGCCAGATCAAAGACGCGGAAGAGATTGCTTGCATCAAAAAGGCCTGTGAGATCGCGGACGCCGCGTTTTATGACGTGCTCGACTACATGAAAGCTGGAAAGACGGAGCTCGATGTCGCCGCCCACATGGAAAGTTTCATGCGTGCGCATGGCTCGGAAGGGCCGTCGTTCACGACGATTGTCGCCTCCGGCGTGCGCGGCGCGCTGCCGCATGGCGTGGCGACGGAAAAAGTGTTGGAGCCTGGCGATTTCGTCACGATGGACTATGGCGCCATTTACGAAGGGTATCACTCGGACATCACGCGCACGGTCGTCATTGGTGCGGCGAGCGAGCGGCAAAAACAAATTTACGATGCCGTCCTGCGCGCGCAAGAGCACGCGCTGACGCTGATCCGCCCGGGCGTCTCGGGCAAGTCCGTCGATGCCGCCGTGCGCGCGGAGCTCGCGAAACACGATTTGTCTTTTGGCCATGGCCTCGGTCACAGCCTCGGCCTCGAAATCCACGAAGAACCGCGCCTCTCGCCGAAGAGCCTCTGCGAAGCGCTCGTGCCGGGCATGCTCATCACGGACGAGCCCGGCTACTACGAAGCGGGCTGGGGCGGCCTGCGCATCGAGGACACCGTGCTCGTGACGGCGGGCGGCTCGGAGCGCTTGACGACATCGGAAAAGCGGCTTTTTGAAATTCATTGAGTTCATAGAGTTCCATCGAGTTCCTGGAGCGAAAGAATTTTTATTGAAATCTTTCGCTCTTTCCGCTATAATAAATTCGTTACACTTGTAGATTCGGTTGCGAAACCACATTGGAGGGCATAGATTCATGATCAACAGCACAGATTTCCGTACGGGCCTCACCATCGAGATTGATGGCGGCGTTTGGCAGATCGTCGACTTCCAGCACGTGAAGCCGGGCAAGGGCGCTGCGTTCGTCCGCACGAAGATCAAGAACGTCGAGACGGGCGCCGTCGTCGAGCGCACGTTCAACCCGAACGAGAAAATGCCGGCCGCGCATCTCGAGACGCGCAATATGCAGTATCTCTATGAGAGCGATGGCATGTACACGTTCATGGACACGGAGACGTATGAGCAGGAAGAGCTCACGAAAGACATCCTAGGCTCAGCGCTGAACTTCCTCCTCGAGAACATGGAAGTCACACTCCAGACGTTCAAGGGCCGCGTCATCGGCGTCAGCCTGCCGAACTCCGTCACGCTGAAGGTCGTCGAGTGCGAGCCGAGCGTCAAGGGCAACACGGCGACGGGCGCGACGAAGATGGCGAAAGTCGAGACGGGCTACGAAGTCCGTGTGCCGCTCTTCGTCAACGAGGGCGATTCGCTCCGCATCGATACGCGCACGGGCAACTACATCGAGCGCGCGTAAGTCATAGAAATCAGGGACGGCAGCACCATCCGCGTGCCGCCGCCTTTTTTCTTTGCAAAAGAAGGATTTTCCGACAGGCACCGCGAATATCGATAAAAAGGCTTTAGATTTTTTCGTATCTCACGTCAGGAGGGTTTCATCATGGAAAAAGAAACGGCAGTCAAGACGGTCAAGAGCACGAACTCGCTCGGCACGATCCGCATCGCTGATGAAGTCGTCAGCATCATCGCCGGCCTCGCTGCGACGGAAGTCGATGGCATCGCAGGCATGAGCGGCGGCCTCGTCGGCGGCATCGCGGAGATGCTCGGCCGCAAGAATTTTGCGAAGGGCGTCAAAGTCGAAGTCGGCGAGAAAGAAGCAGCGGTCGATCTCTACGTCATCGTGAAATACGGCGTGCGTATCCCGGATGCGGCCCTCGCGGTGCAGGAAAATGTCAAGCAGGCCATCGAGACGATGACGGGTCTCTCCGTCGTCGAGGTCAACATTCACGTGCAGGGCGTCGGCTTCCCGGAGACGGAACCGAAGGAAGAAGAGGTACGCGTCCGTTAAGGAGGCGAAGGTATGGGAATTTTTCATCGATTCCTGCTGTTTCTCTTTACACTCGTGTCACTTGCTGCAGGCGGCGCGCTTGTCGTTGTCGCGGCGAAATTGTTGCCAGAACGCGCGTGGCTGGAAGTCCTGAACCAGTATGTTGGCCGCCCCGAGACATACGCCGGACTCGCGCTGTACCTTCTCGTCGGGCTCGCGCTCTTCTTCAGCGTCTTTTCGCGCAGCAAGGAACGCGAGTTCCGCGGGGAGGTCACGTTGGCGGCGGATGTCGCGGGCCGCGTGCAGGTCTCGACGGCCGCGATCTCGGATGTCGCCCAACGCGCTGCGCGCACGGTGCACGGCGTTCGTGACGTGCGTACGAAATTGCACGTCGTCCACGCGAAGCAGGGCGGCGAGGATGGCTTGCGCCTGTCCATGCAGCTCGTCCTCGGCACGGAGGCGCCAGTCAAGCAGGTCGCCGATGAGGTGCATGACGTCGTCTTGCAGGAGCTTTCCGCCTTGCTTGGCCTCGAGAACGTCGAGCTTGCGCTCGGCGTCTCGGACATCACGGCCGCGAAACTCCCGCATCAGCCACGCGTCTCGTGAGGTGGTGGCGGTATGAAAGAACGCTTTTTTGCCCTCCTCACGGACCTTTGGGAGCACCATCGCGGGCCGTTCGTCGGCACGAGCCTCGGCCTCTTGTTTGCCATTCTCGTGCTCATGCTCGGTTTTTTCCCGACGATGTTCATCGTCCTCTGCAGCGGGATTGGCTGCCTGATCGGCCTGCGCATGGACCGTGGCGGCGTGATCGAAGAACTCCAAGATCGTCTGCCGGAAAAACTGCAGTGGCATCGGTTTTCATAAAGAAAGGATTACATTAATAACCTATGAGTCGTAGACAAGCAAGGGAATTTGCCCTGCAAGCGCTGTACCAGCTCGACCTCATTCCCGCGGAGACGCAGGACGCGGACGTGCAGGAGCAGCAGGCGCTCGACACCGCGTTCATGGAGAGCAAGGAAACGGTCAGCGAAAAGACGCGCGACTTTGCGAAAGCGCTCGTCCGTGGCGTCCGCACGCATAGCGCCGCGATTGACGAAAAGATCGGCCAGTATGCGAAATGGAAAATCTCGCGCATGGCCGTCGTTGACCGCAGCATCGCGCGCATCGCCGTGTACGAGATGATGTTTGCCGAGCCGCGCCAAAAGCCGAACATCGCAATCGATGAAGCCGTGGAGCTCGCCAAGATGTTTGGCACGGATGATTCCGCGAAGTTCCTCAATGGTGTCCTCGACGCGATTGCCAAGGCGCAGGAAGCAGAGTCGGCAGAGCAGGAACCACAGAAACAGAAAACGGAACAGTAAAACGACCGGGGCTGTTGCATCGCAGGTGCGGCAGTCCTTTTTTTGAGGAAAGGCGGTGCATCGTGGCCATTCATGAAGTCAGCGACGTGAATCGCTACATCAAAAGACTCTTGGGCACGGTCCCAGCGCTCAAGCATCTCATGGTGCGTGGCGAGGTCTCGAACTTCAAAGTTTATGCGTCCGGCCATGCTTATTTCACGCTGAAGGATGCCGCGTCGCAGCTCAAGTGCGTCATGTTCCGTTCGCGGGCGCAGTATTTGACGTTCCACCCGGAAAACGGGCAGGCCGTCATCGCCTCGGGACGCATCGACGTCTATGAGCGCGATGGCGTCTATCAGCTCTATGTCGACAGCCTCGCGCCGGCCGGGCAGGGCGATTTGGCGGCAGCGCTCGCGCAGCTCAAAGCGCGGCTTGCGGCCGAAGGGCTCTTTGATGCGCTCCACAAGCAGCCGCTGCCGGCATTCCCAAAGACGATTGGTGTCGTCACGTCCATCTCGGGCGCCGTGCTGCGCGACATCTATCACGTATCGAAGCGGCGGAATCCCGCCGTCCAGCTCGCGCTCGTGCCAGTGCAGGTGCAAGGCGACGGCGCGGCGGGGCAGATCGCGGCGGCCATCCGCTTTTTCAATGAGCATTATCCCGTTGACGTGCTGATTGTCGGGCGCGGCGGCGGCTCGATGGAAGACCTCTGGGCGTTCAATGAGGAAGTTGTCGTGCGCGCGATTTACGCGTCGCGGATTCCGGTCATTTCCGCCGTCGGCCATGAGACGGACTTCACGCTCGCCGATGAAGCCGCCGATGTCCGCGCCGCAACGCCGTCGCAGGCCGCCGAGCTCGCTGTGCCGGACACACGCGCGCTCGCCGAGGGCGTGGCACAGCTTTCTATTCGTTTGCGTCACGCGGCCGCTCGTTCCATCGAACAAAAGCGGGCCGCGCTCGAGCGCTTGACATCGCGCCCGGCGTTCCAGCAGCCCGCGTCGCTGCTCGCCGAACGCCAGCAAACACTCGACCAGCTCGTGGAGCGCTTTCACCGCAGCGCGAAACAGCGCCTCGATGGCAAGCGCCAGGCGTACGAAAAAGCAGCGGAAAGCCTCGAACTTTTGAGCCCGATCCACGTGCTGCGGCGCGGCTATACCGTCGTGGAACGAGATGGCGTCCCCGTGTCGCGCGTGAAAAATCTTGCCAAAGGCGAAGCCATCGACATTTGCTTTGCCGATGGAACAGCTACGGCAGAAGTTACTGGAACAAGCCGGACAAAACTCGTGGAGTAACGCCTGCGGGCAGAGGAGGAAGTACGTTCATGCCAAGGAAAAAAGAACCGACGTTCGAGGAAGCGCTCGCACGCCTGAATACCATTGTCGAGACGATGGAACAGGGCGATCTGCCGCTCAAAGAGCTCATCGCGCAGTATTCGGAAGGGATGCAGCTGGCGGCGACTTGCTCGCAGTCGCTTGCGCGCGCGGAGCAGGCCATGGATCTGCTCGTGGAAAATCAGAATGGCGAAGCCGTGACGCGCCCGCTCACGATCGAGGAGGGAAATTGATGGATGCTGCGATGAAAGCTCTGTGGGAGCAGCGCAAAGCGCTCGTGGAGACGACGCTCAAAGAAGAGCTCTATAAAGAGCCGCCGCTTGACGCGAAACTCGCGGAAGCGATGGAATACAGTCTCATGGCAGGCGGCAAGCGCTTGCGGCCGATCCTCGTCATGGCGGCAGCGGACGCTGTTGGCGCTGATGGCACGCAGTTCCTCACGACGGGCTGCGCGCTCGAGATGATCCACACGTATTCGCTGATTCACGACGATCTGCCGGCCATGGACAATGATGACTATCGGCGCGGCAAGCTCACGAATCACAAAGTCTACGGCGCTGGCCTCGCGACGCTTGCGGGCGATGCGCTGCTGACGCTTGCCTTCGAAGTACTGCTGCGCCAAGAGCACGCGACGGAGGCGACGCGCCTCGCGGTCGTGCGCGAGATGAGCACGGCGGCCGGCATGAATGGCATGGTCGGCGGCCAGGCTATCGACCTCGCGTCCGAAGGCCATCGCATCCCGATGGAGCTCCTGCGCAAGATGCACATGGGGAAGACCGGCGCGCTGTTCCGTGCAGCCATCCGCTCCGGCGCCATCCTCGGCGGTGCGAGCGACACGCAGCTTGCGGCCCTCACGCGTTATGCCGATGCCTTTGGCCTCGCGTTCCAAATTACGGATGACATCCTCGACGTCGTCGGCGATGAAGCAGCGCTCGGCAAGCCCATTGGCAGCGACGAACGCAATCACAAATCGACGTACGTGACGCTGCTGTCGCTCGAAAAAGCGCAGGCGCTCGCGAAATCGACGGTAGACGAGGCTCTTGACGCGCTTTCGGGCTTTGGTGACGAGGCTGCGTTCCTGCGCGCGCTCGTGCAGATGCTCATCGACCGGAATCACTAAGATGAATGTATGTGATATCTTGGGAGAGGAAGAACGAAAACCATGACGAAAATTCTCCCACAACTGAAGAGCCCCGACGATCTCCGCAAGCTCGACGTGCCGCAACTCACGGCGCTCGCGCGCGAGCTGCGCGCGTACCTCGTCGAGACCGTCGCGAAGACGGGCGGTCACCTCGCGCCGAGCCTCGGCACGGTCGAGCTCACGCTCGCGCTGTACCGCGTGTTCCATTTTCCCGAGGACAAGCTCGTCTGGGACGTCGGCCATCAGGCTTATACGCACAAGATCGTGACGGGGCGGCGCGATAAGTTCCCGACGCTACGGCAAAAAGGCGGCATCACGGGCTTCCCGAATCGTTTCGAGTCGCCATTTGACGCGTTTGGCGTCGGTCATGCAAGCACGTCGATCTCGGCGGCGCTCGGCATGGCGGTCGCGCGCGACCTCGAAGGCAAAAACAGCCATGTCATCGCCGTGCTCGGCGACGGTGCGCTCACGGGCGGCGAGGCCTTTGAAGGGCTCAATAACGCCGGCGACCTCGGCAAAAACCTCATCGTCGTCTTGAACGACAACGGCCGGTCCATTGACAAGAACGTCGGCGCGATGTCCGAGTATCTGTCCGCGCTGCGCATTGCCCCGCAGTACAACCGTGCGAAAAAAGATGTTGAGCATTTGCTCAAAAGTATCCCGGGCATTGGCGGCAAAGTCTACAAGACGGCCTCAGCCATCAAAGACGGCGTCAAGACGGCACTCGTGCCGGGCGCGCCGTTTGAAGAGCTCGGCTTCCGCTATATCGGCCCCTTGGACGGACACAATCTCGAGGCCTTGATTGACGTCTTCTCGCAAGTCCGCCAACTCGACGGCCCGATCCTCGTCCACGTTCACACGAAAAAAGGCAAGGGCTATCTCCCCGCCGAGCAAGCGCCGGGCAAATTCCACGGTATCGGCAAGTTCGATGCAGCGACGGGCGAGTGCCCGAAAAAAACGGGAGCACCGACGTACACAAAAGTTTTTTCTGACGCGCTCATTGAATTGGCCCATGACGACAAAGACATTGTCGCCATCACGGCGGCCATGCCAAGCGGCACGGGACTCAAAGCCTTTGGCGAGGCGTATCCCGACCGGTTCTTTGACGTCGGCATCGCAGAAGAGCACGCCGTGACATTCGCGGCGGGTCTTGCGGCTGCGGGCAAGACGCCCGTCGTCGCGCTTTATTCGACCTTCGCCCAGCGCGCCTACGACCAATGGCTCCACGATGTCTGTCTGCAAAATCTCCACGTCGTCCTCGCGCTCGACCGCGCCGGCCTCGTCGGTGAAGACGGCCCGACGCATCATGGCGTGTTTGACTACAGCTATCTGCGCCATTTGCCGAACATGACGATCCTGGCGCCAAAAGACGAAGCAGAACTGCGCGACATGCTCGCGACCGCTGTGAAGCTCGACGGCCCTGTCGCCGTCCGCTATCCACGTGGCACAGCGTTCGGCGTGCCGTTGCGCGAAGGTTTTACACCGCTTCCCATCGGAAAAGCGGAAGCGTTATCTGTAGCAACGCAACCAGAGGACGCGGCGGACGTTGGGAACAGCGCGCAGACGATTGCCTTGCTCGCTGTCGGCAGCATGGTGCAGACGGCGAAAGAAACGGCAAAGCTTTTAATAGCGCAGGGGATCCCGACGCGCGTTGTCAATATGCGTTTCGTGAAGCCGCTCGACACGGAGCTTCTCAAAACGCTTGCCGAAGACCCGCAGATTACCGCGTTTTCGACGCTCGAAGAAAACGTGCTGGCCGGCGGCTTTGGCTCGGCGGTGCTTGAATATTTGGCCGACAATGATCTGCAGCTGCCCGTCTGGCGCTTTGGCATTGCTGACCGCTTTATCGAGCAGGGAACAAGAGCAGAACTCCTCGAACTCTGCGGCCTGACGGCCGATGCAATCGCAAAAAACATCAAGGAACGGTGGGACGTTTGGCAAAAATAAGACTCGACCAACTCCTCGTCGACCGCGGCCTCTTTGCGAGCCGGGAGCGCGCGAAACGGCGCATCATGGCGGGCGAAGTGCTCGTCGATGAGCAAAAAATCGACAAGGCGGGCACGATGGTGAAGCCCGAGGCGAAGATTCGCCTGCTCGGGACAGATCTGCCGTATGTCAGCCGCGGTGGGCTGAAGCTCGAAAAGGCCATGAAGGCGTTCGGCGTCGCGCTCGCGGGCAAAGTTGCGGCCGACATCGGCGCTTCGACGGGCGGCTTCACGGATTGCATGCTGCAAAATGGCGCGACGAAAGTCTTCGCCATTGACGTCGGCTATGGCCAGCTCGCCTGGAAGCTGCGCAACGATCCGCGCGTCGTCAACATGGAGCGCACGAACATCCGCTATGTGACGCCCGCAGACCTCGGCGTGCCCATTGACTTTGCTTCCATCGACGTCGCGTTCATCTCGCTCGACAAGGTTCTGCCTGTCGCGAAGGAACTCTTGACGCCGACCGGCGAGCTCGTCGCGCTCATCAAGCCGCAATTCGAAGCGGGCCGCGAGCACATCGGCAAAAAAGGCGTCGTGCGCGACCCAAAGGTGCATGAAAGCGTCATTGAAAATGTCGTCGCCCTCGCGCGCGGCCTCGCATTCGTGACGAAAGCGCTGACGTTTTCGCCCGTCAAAGGGCCGGAGGGAAACATCGAATATCTCATCTGGCTCACGAAAGACGCGGGCGCAGCGGATGGCATTCCCGACGGGCGCGTTGCCATCGTTGTCGCGGATGCCCATGCCGCACTCGACAAATAATTTTTCAGGGGGGAACCCTTTGAACGAAACAAAAGAACTGAATGAAAGAGATCGTAACATCGTGCCATCGGGGATGTGCCAGGTGCGCAAGCAGCCGATGGAGATTGCGATTTTTCCGAATCTTGACAAGCCGGACGCGGGCGGCGTCGTGCGGCGGATTTTCCGCTTTTTCGCCGACAAGCCCGCCCATCTCATGCTGCCCACGCGCGAAGCAGCAGCGCTCGGCATGCACGAATACGGTGTCAAGGACATCGAAAAATATCCTGTCGATATGGCGCTGTCGCTCGGCGGCGACGGCACGCTTTTAGGCGTTTGCCAGCGCTACGGCTCGCATGTCGTGCCCGTCTGCGGCGTGAATCTCGGCACGCTCGGCTTCATGGCGGACATCGAGCTTGGCGAACTCGAGGACCGCCTTGGAAAAATCCTTTGCGGGAACTACTACATCGAAAAGCGCCTGCTGCTCGCAGGCTGGCTGCGTAGGAAAGGTGAGGATACGTTTCTCTGCCACGCCATCAATGATGTCGTCATCACAAAGAGCGGCGCGGCGCGCATGCTGCACCTCGGCCTCTCAATCAATGAGACGCATCTCATCGACTACAAGGCCGACGGCATCATCGTCTCAACGCCGACGGGCTCGACGGCCTACTCGCTGTCCGCGGGCGGTCCCATCCTGCACCCGGCGATCCAAGCGCTGCTCGTCACGCCAATCTGCGCGCACACGTTCAACATCCGCCCGCTCGCCGCACGCGACACCGACGTCATCCACCTCCACATCGCCTCCGTCCATCAGGACATCCTCGTGACCTTCGATGGCCAGGAGACCGTGCCCCTGCTCCCGGGCGACGAAGTCATCGTGCGAAAAGCCCAAGAATCGGCGAAGATCGTGAAGTTCGAGGATAAAGACTATTATTCGGAGCTCATGACGAAATTGTGGAATTGAGGAGGGAACCCGGATTGAAAAAAGAAGACCGCTATGAGAAGATCCGGGAAATCTTGTCCCGGCGCATCATTGAGACGCAGGAAGACCTCACAGAGGCGCTGCGGCTGGAGGGGATTGACGTCACGCAGGCGACAGTCTCGCGGGACATCAAGGAGCTCATGCTCACGAAAGTCCCGATGGGCAGCGGCCGCTATCGCTATGCCGCGCCGCCCGCGCAGACCCCGGGGCATGGTTTTTTCCAAGCGAGCCGGATCGCGCGGCTGTTCCGCGATACGGTGCTCTCCATGGACGCGAGCGAGAATCTCATCGTCGTTAAGACGATGCCGGGCGCGGCAAATGCCGTGGCTTCTGCTATCGACTATGCGAAGTGGCCGCAGGTCATCGGCACGATTGCGGGCGACGACAACATTTTGCTCGTCATCAAGCCGAAAGAAGCCGTGCCGGAAGTCCTGTCCTTGCTTGACGCCATGATGAAAGAAGCGGAAAAGCGTTAAGCAAGCGGAGAACCGTTAAACAAGCGGGACAACGTCAAGTAAGCGGAAAACGTAAGGAACAAAGGAGCGTGACAGCTGCATGCTGAAATCCCTGACCGTCTGGAATTTCGCCCTGCTCGAACATGTGGAAATCACCTTTGGCGCGGGCCTCAATATTTTGACGGGCGAGACGGGCGCGGGCAAATCCATCCTCATCGATGCGCTCGGCGCCGTGCTCGGGCGGCGCGTGACGGCCGATGCCATCCGCACGGGCTGCGACTGGCTGCGCGTCGAAGCGGTGTTTGATGTGTCTGGCCAAGACGCGCTCCTCGCATACCTCGCGGAGCAGGCCATCGACTGCGAGGACGCGACGCTCATCATCACGCGCCAAGTCGCGCGCGCCGGGCGGAACAACGTCCTTGTCAATGGCTGCCATGTGACGCTCGCCGTGCTCAAGGCCCTCGGCACCTATCTCGTCGATGTCCACGGCCAAAATGAAAACCTCGCGCTGCTCAAGGAAGCGAATCAATACGATCTCCTCGACCACGAGCGGCCGGCCGTGACTGCGGCATGGGACGCCTATCGCGCGGCCTTCCATGCCTGGACGGAGAAGCGCAAGGAGCTCGCCGCGCGCAAGCAAGACGCGCGCGACGTGGCACAGCGGCTCGACATGCTGCATTGGCAAGACCAGGAGATCGAGGACGCGAAGCTCCAGCCGGGCGAAGATGAGCGCCTCGAAGAAGAGATTCGCAAGCTCTCGCACGCGGAAAAGATTTCGGATAATGTCCAAGACGCCTATCGCTTGCTCGCGAGCGACAGCCGCAGCGGCCTCAGCGTGCTCTCGGCGCTCGCCGATGTCAAAAAAGCGCTCGAGGACGTGGCGCGCTATGACGGCAGTCTGACGAATGCGCAGAAAATCGTCGAAGAGGCCGAGGTTTCGCTGCAAGAGGCGTCGTATGAGATTCGCGATTACGGCGAGTCCATGGACTTCAGCCCGCAACGCCTCGATCAGCTGCAAAGCCGCATGGACACGATTGACAAGCTTTGCAAGAAATACGGCGCGACAGTCGCCGATGTGCTCGAGCATCAGGCGAGCGTGCAAAAAGAACTCGCCGATATCGCGAATTACGATGACGACATCGCGGCGCTTGAAGCGGCGATTCGCACGGCAGAAGCAAAACTACGAACCTGTGCGGAGACGTTGACCAATGAGCGCAAACGAAGCGCGGCCGTGCTCACGAAAGACATCGGCGCGCAGCTCGCGGCGCTTGGCATGCCGAAAGCGCGGTTTGCCATCGAGATTGTGCCGCTTGCAGGAAAAACGGCAACGCGCAAGGATACAACGCCCGCACAGGAAGCGAGCGCGCCCACGTCGATGTTTGGCCCGCGCGGCGCCGACCAAGTGCTCATGACATTTTCCGCGAATCCCGGCGAAGCGCCGAAGCCCCTCGCGAAAGTCGCGTCGGGCGGCGAGCTTTCGCGCATCGCGCTCGCCATCAAGGCCGTGTCGGCGTCTCGTGACGATGCCGTGCCAAGCATGGTGTTCGACGAGATCGACACCGGCATTGGCGGGCGCACGGCGCAGATGGTCGCGGAGCGCATCGCCCTCGTCGCGCAGTACAAGCAAGTCCTTTGCATCACGCATCTGCCGCAGATCGCCTGCATGGCGGACGTGCATCTCTACATCGCGAAGCACTCGGAGGGCGGCCACACGTTGACGGAAGTGCATCGTCTGACGGAAGCGCAGCAGATCAATGAAATCGCGCGCATGGCCTCGGGCTCGGACGTCTCGGCTGCCTCGCTCGACAACGCGCGCGAGATGGTCGCCCATGCGCGGCAGAAAAAAGCATCGTTCGCAAAGCATTCATAAATCCACAGGGACAACGTTCCTTTTCATCCCGTTCCCATCCAGACAAGGAGAAGTTGCATCATGTATGAAGATCTCATCGAAAAAAAAGTCTCGTCCGAAGCTGTGTTTGACGGCTGTCTCTTGCATGTGAAGCGCGATACGGCCGAGCTGCCGAATGGCGAGCAGGCGACGCGCGAGTGGATCAAGCACCCGGGCGCCTCGGCTGTCATCCCGCTGCTGCCATCCGGCGAGGTCATCCTCGTGCGTCAGTATCGCTACCCCGTGCAGCGCGTGACGCTCGAGATTCCGGCCGGCAAGCTCGATGCGCCGGACGAGGACCCGTACGTCTGCGCCGTACGCGAGCTCTCGGAAGAGACGGGCTACACGGCGAAAAGCATCACGAAGCTCACGACGATCGGCACGACGGTCGGCTTTTCGAATGAATACATCCACATTTACAAAGCGGAAGGCCTCACGCCGGGCGAAATGCATCCCGACGACGATGAATTTTTGAACGTCGTCAAAGTGCCGCTCGCCGAAGCCGTCCAGATGACGCGCGACGGTCGTATTTTCGACGCGAAATCCATCGTCGCCATCCTCATGCTGCAAGAAGACCTGCGTGCCGCGAAGGCCTGATTCAAGGGGGACTCCATGTCTGATTTTTCCATCCTCTCGCTCATCGCCGGCATCCCCGGCCTCATCATCGCCATGGTCATCCACGAGTACGCACATGCGCGCATGGCCGTGGCGCTCGGTGATTTCACGCCGCGCCTCATGGGCCGCCTCACGCTCGACCCGCGCGCGCACATCGACCCCATCGGCCTCGTGATGCTGTTCCTCGTGCGCTTCGGCTGGGCGAAGCCCGTCATGATCAATCCGAACAACTTCAAGCAGCCGCGCCGCGACGACATCCTCGTCTCGGTCGCAGGGCCTGCGGCGAACCTCATCACGGCGTTCGTCTTCCTGTTTTTGCTCGTGCTCTTCACGAAGGTGCTCGGCTATCCCTCGACGGGGACGCTCTACGTCGTGCGCCTCATCATCATCTACAACATCAACTTCGCGATTTTCAACATGCTGCCCGTGCCGCCGCTCGACGGCTCGCATATCCTGCGTGAGCTCCTGCCGCGCGACCTCGCGTACCAGTTTGACCGCCTCGAGCGCTACAGCTTCCTGATCCTCATTATCTTCCTCATGACGCCGATCCTCGATTGGGTCTTCGTGCCGCTGCAAAAGCTCGTCTGGAATTTCTTTTCGATGCTGCTCGGCATTTTCTTTTGAGTCCGCCGCATGAGTACGAAAGAACAGCAAGAAAATCCCTATGCGGGCGAGCTCGTCGAGGCGCCAGCGAAGTCCGACGGCTACGAAATCCACCTCGAGGCCTTTGACGGGCCGATGGACCTCTTGATGCATCTCATTGAAAAAAACAAGATCGACATCTATGACATCCCCATCGCGCTCCTGACGCAGCAATATCTTGACTACCTTGCTGCTATGAAGCGCTTCAACATCGAGGTCGCGAGCTCGTTCGCCGTCATGGCCGCGACGCTTCTCACCATCAAATCGCGCATGATGCTGCCGAAATCGCCCGTGGCCGAGGACGAAGGGGAAGAGGAAGACCCGCGCAAAGAACTCGTCGAACGCATCCTCGCCTATCGCAAATACCAGCACGCGAGCCGCATCCTCGAAGGCCTCGCCGAGCAGGAAGGGCGCTATTGCGCGCGGTCACCGATGGAGCTCCCGGCGCATCACGTCCTCGCCGGCGGCCTGTCCCTCGCGAAACTCCTCGCGGCCTACGGCATGGCCGTCCGCGTCGGCGAAGAGCTCGCGATCCCCGACGCGCTCGTCACGCCCGACCCCGTCCGCGTGCAAGACCGCATGGAAGCCATCACAAAGCGCCTGCAAAAAGAGCCGCGCCTGCGCTTTGAGGAAACGTTCCGCCCCGGAGACATCGCCAGCCTCGTGACCTCATTCCTCGCGCTCTTGGAGCTCCTGCGTCTCGGTGCGATCACCGTCGTGCAGGCAGGGACGTATCGTGATCTCACATTGGAGCGGAAACTATTCGATGGAACGAAGGGAGGCGGAGACCGTGGATGAAACGCAGACACCGGAGCATGAATCCGTGGCAACGTTCGAGCCCAGCCGCACGCAAGCGCTCGAAGCGATTCTTTTTGCGGCGGGCGATCCTGTGCGCTATGACAAATTGCAGCGCATCCTCGGCCTGCCGCCCGAAGAGATCGATGAGGTAGCGAAAGCGCTACAAACGGCGCTCGACGAACGCGAAAGCGCGTTGACGTTGCGCGAAGTTGCGGGGGGCTTGCAGCTCGTCACGCGGCCGGCCTATTACCATCTCCTCGAGCAGCTGACGGCCGTCCTCGACCATCGTCTGACGACGCCAGCGATGGAGACGCTCTCGATCATCGCCTACCGCCAGCCCATCACGAAGTCCGAGATCGAAGCGATCCGCGGCGTGCGCATCGAAAAATCGCTCGCGAAGCTCCTCGAATACGGACTGATCGAAGAGCGCGGCCGCAAGCAAGCCATCGGCCGCCCGATCCTCTACGCCACGACCGACGCCTTCCTCGAAGCCTTCGGCCTCTCCTCTTTAGAAGATTTGCCTGATCTCCCCGGCGATAGCGAAGTGGCAGAAGGACTGGCGCCCGAGCAACTGGCACTGATTGATGCGGGAGAACTCCGGGGAAATTAGATTGTGAGTTCGCGAATAAGAAAGTATCTCTGGGAGCGCGGGGACTTTCCCTCTGAAAATTTTTAGCCCCGTAGGGGGTACTTTTTTCAGAGGGGAAGCCCCCGTCCGACACAAGCACGCAGTTACGCCGCGTGCTTTTTGTCGTTTAAACTTTGTTTATCGCCCTTCCAGCTTCTTTTGAGCTCTCCTTGTTATCCTGAATCCATCAGATCAACAAGGAGATGATTTTTTTGGAACAAGATTCACATACAACGCCGACCACGCAGTGCGGCGGCTTCCTCAAACACCTTCATGCGGCGCAAGTCGTCCGCAGCTTTACGGCGACGGCACTCATGGTCGTTGGCGCGCTCGCTCCGTTTACGCTCGTCCACGGTTTTGCCGCGCCGCAGGACATCCATCCGCGTGCGGCCATCGCCGAGATCGCAAATGTCTCGAAAGGAACGACGCTTGAGGAAAACGAACTCTTTTCCGAGCGCCAGCGCAAAGACGACGAGAAAGGCAGCCGCGACCTTGCAAAAAAACTTCTCGCGCAGGCGGCTGCTGTGGAAAGCTCCGTCACGCAGGATATGAAGCGCTTGCAGACCGCAGAAGCAAAACTTCTCGGCCTCGATTATCGCATGAAGAGCGAAGATAGTCTCACGCGCAAGATCGAGAGCGATGCGGCGGAGAAAAATATTTCCTTGGAGCGGGCAGCCAATGGTATGCATGACGTCCTCCGCTACACGCTGGCCATCGATGCCGACCGCTATCAGGAAACCGTGCCGGCCGTCCTCGAAGATTTGACCGCCTCCGGCTATCGCATCGAAAAATTCAACAATGCCTGGGGCGGCAAATATTATCAGGGCATCAACGTCCAGCTCACGAGTCCCACGGGCGTCCCCGTCGAGCTCCAGCTCCACACGCCGCAATCGTTCGCCATCAAACAAGCCTCGCATGGCGTCTACGAAATCCGCCGCTCAGCAGATGCAACGCAGGAAGAAAAAGCAAAAGCGAAACGGCTCAGCATCGCTTACAACGTCCAGGTCAAAATGCCGCAAGGCGCGGATGCGCTCATTTGGCCGGCTGCATAACATCTGATAGACATATATCTCCCCCCCCCTCCCCATGCCCTCATGGATGCAACACCGGCATTCATGAGGGATTTCTCTTTGTCGCAAGAAAAATCCATGAATGACAGGGTGGCATCTTGTGAAACACTTTTCGCGTTCACAGAAATCTGCTAAAATGAGAAGGAAAGAAAGGGACGGTTGTACATGGAAGACATAATTAAAAAAAATGATTTGCCGAGCTTGCAGTGGTTCCCAGGACATATGCGCAAGGCGCAGCGGCTTGTTGAGGAGAATCTGCGGCTTGTCGATGTCGTCATTGAGCTCCGCGATGCGCGCATCCCGGCGGCGAGCGCGAATCCGATGCTCGCTGAAATCATCCAGGGCAAGCCGCGCCTCATTGCGCTGAATAAGTCCGACCTCGCCGACCCGGCCGCGACGAAAGCGTGGCTCGCGCACTTCCGCGCTGCGGGTGTCCCGGCTGTCGCCATCGACGCGAACAAAGGCAAAGGGCTGAAGCAGCTCGTCGCGGCGGCGGAGGAGCTCGCACGCCCGAAGACGGAGAAGTTCGCCAAAGCCGGCGGGCGCGGGCGGGCGGCGCGCTGCATGATCCTCGGCATCCCGAATGTCGGCAAGTCGTCGCTCATCAACCGCCTCGCGGGCGCGGCGAAGGCGAAGGTGCAAAACACGCCCGGCGTGACGCGTGCGAAGCAATGGATCAAAATCGGCACGAACCTCGACCTGCTCGACATGCCGGGCATCCTCTGGCCGAAATTTGAGGATATGTCGGTCGGCCTGAAGCTCGCATTCACGGGCGCGATCAATGATGATATTTATGATCAAGAACAGGTTGCTGGCCTTTTGCTTGAAACGCTCCGCGACCATTACGCGGCGCGCCTCGCCGAACGATTCAAGCTCACGGGCGATTTGCCGGAGGAAGGCTACGAGCTCCTCGAGATCATCGGCCGCAAGCGCGGCTGCCTCGTCAAGGGCGGCGTCGTCGATACGGAAAAAGCGACGCGCATCGTCATGACCGAGTTCCGCGCCGGCAAGCTCGGGCTCGTGACGCTGGACGCGGTGCCGGCAAAAACCCCTCCCCCCTTGGGGGAGGTGGCCCCGAAGGGGGCGGAGAGGGTTACGGAGCAGTCCGATGAGGAAGAAGGACAAGCGTGATATGGATACCTCGGGCATGAAACTCAAAGAAATTGAGGCAATCTTATTCCCACCCGACGGCGCGGAGGTCGCGCAGGATTTCATCGAGTCTTGCCGCCTCGATGCGCGGCAGGGGGTGGCGCGGCTTGTGCGGCGCTATGACAGGGAGCAGGCGGAGCGGGCGCGCGTCGCGGCGCTGTATGCATTTGAGAACGCAGCCGCCGCGGAAGGCTACGACCTTGTCGCGGGCGTCGACGAGGCGGGGCGCGGGCCGCTCGCGGGGCCGGTGTCGGTCGCGGCGGTCATTTTGCCGCGCGGGCTGTTTTTGCCGCGGCTCAATGATTCGAAGAAGCTTTCGGCGAAGGCGCGCGAGGAACTTTACGACGAGATCCAGGCGAAGGCCATCGCCGTGAGCTCCGCGCTCGTCGACGCGAAGACGATCGACCGCGTCAATATTTATCAGGCGACGATGAATGGCATGTACGAGGCGATTTTCGGCCTTGATCCGCAGCCGCAAAAAGTGCTGATTGATGCGGTGCAGCTCGAAAAACTCCCGATGCCCGAGGAATCCATCATCAAGGGTGACGCGAAATCGGCCTCGATTGCGGCAGCGTCGATTATCGCGAAAGTCACGCGTGACCGCCTGATGATGGAATACGACAAAGCATTCCCGGAGTACGGCTTCGCGCATCACAAAGGCTATGGCACGGCGGAGCACATCGCGGCGCTCCAGAAGTATGGCCCGTGCCCGATCCACCGGCAGTCGTTCGAGCCGATTCGCTCGATGGTCGGCTGGATGGAAGATGTTGCGACCGAGGGAGAGGTGAACTGATATGCCTATGGAAACAAGTGCCGTCGGCATCCGTCCCGTTGGCCGCCCCTCGGCCCCGAGCGGCGTCGATGGCGTCGGGCGGCGTGGCGGTGAGGCGGCAACCTCTGGCTTTCGCCCGCAAACAAATGTCTCCATCGAGAATGCCATCCAGGACATGGCGGGCATCCTGTCGAAAATCTCGACGGCGCAGTCGGACACGATGGAAAAAATGCCGGCGGATTTGCAGAAGGTCATTGAAAATGTCATGAAGCAAGCGTTTTCCTTTGACGAGACCCTCGGCGAAGGCTTGGGCAGCACGATGGAGAGCCAGCGCTTTTCCATGGAGCAGCTGACATCCGTCGCGCGTACGCTGATGCAGATGAGCGCGCTTGCGGAAAAAGGCTACGACGTGAACATCAGCGACGGCCTGCAAAAACTCTTCGCGAACCTCAAACTTGCCGTGACGCAGGAGCCGGGCGGGCAGGCGTTCGAGCCCGTGCTGCTTCTCAAGGCCGCGTTCGGCCTCATCAATGGCAAAGAGACGAGCGACTTGCCGCAGGCGCTCCAACAATTTTTGTCGTCGATGCAGGCGAACGTCGGCCAGGGGGCCGCGCAGCCGCAAAGCGAATCCATGGCATTCCTCAAAGCTTTCGTACAATACATGATGCCGCGCAGCGAAGCCTCGGCCGCGTCCGCTTCTCCGCAGGGGCAAACGGCCGGAACGTCCGGGCAGAATGCACAGGGCGCGGCGATGCAAAATGGCGCCTTTGTGGAGGGAAATGCAGCGAATGGGACGGGCGTCCCGCAAAATGCAACCACAGGAACAGCACAGGGCGCATCGGGAACGTTCGGCGGACAGGGAACGCCAGGCGCACAAGCGACGTTGACGGGACAGGCTGCGTTGCCAGGACAAGAAGGAGGCATGGCGCAAGGCCAGCCCGTTACCGCACAAGGACAAGCGGCTATGCCACAAGGGGCAGCGACCGCGCAGGGATCGGCTGAAGGTGCGGCTATGACGCAAGGGCAAACGTTCGAAGGTTCCCCACAAGCCCAAACGCAGGGCACAGCGAATGCGGCGACCGGATCGAATGCCGCCAACGCCACAAATTCATCGAATCCCGCGAATGCATCAAACGCTGCGACGGCCGAGGGGAATGCCAATGTCCCAAATTCGGCGAATCCGCAGGCTGCCCAAATGGAGAATGGGACAGCGAACGCGGCAGGGAAAAACGTTCCATCGCAGATGCAGCAGGCCGGGACGGAAGCAGGTCGGGCGGGCGTGCCGACGGGACAGCAAGCCGTCCCGCAAGACGCTCGTTCCTCGCAGCCGACGCCACAGGACGCCATGCAGAACATGACGCTATCGGCGCGCGATGCGAAAGCGGCCTTGATGTCGCAGCCGATCCAGAATACGCCCGAGGCCATGCAAACGCTGAAGCAGCTCGCGCGGTTCTTTTTGGAACAAGGCAACGTCTCGCAGGCCGACGCGCGAGCGCTCCAATCCTTTGCCGAGAGCGACGCGTCGGTGCTGTCGCCGAAAGAAGCGCGCCAGCTCGAGACGCTCCTGCGCGTCGTGCAGCAAAACATCCCGGCGACCGTGCAGCAGGCCGCCATCCAGCAGAGCATCCCCGAGCTTCCGCGCCTCTGGGCGTTCATGCAGCTTGCCGACCTCTCCGTCGTGAAACGGCTGAACACGCGCCAGCTCAAGAAAGCGGCGAAAGACGTCGCCGAGTTCGTCTTTTCCATGCGCGGCTCGATGGAGGGCGAGCACGCCGTGCAGCAGGGACAGCGCTCGATGAACTTCATGATGCCGATGTACCTCGGCGAAAACGAGCAGAGTTATCCCGCCTACATCCACGTCTACGACGAGACGCAGGAAGACCCGGAGACGGGGATGCCGAAAAAAGAGACGTGGCTGCGCCTCTGCATGCTCACGGAAAACCTCGGTGCCGTCGAGCTCACGTGCCGCGTGTACGAGCAGCAGCATCTCGACATGCGCCTCGTCTTTTCGCACCACGACGTGGCGCAGGAATTCCGCAGTTTCGTCCCAGAACTCCGCAAATCCATGCGCGGCTCGCGGCTGAAGCTCGAAGATGTCGCGATCAGCGCGCCCGGCGAATAAAACGCGGATTTGCAAAAGAGAAAATTCAAAAGAGGATTTTCGTCCCTCGCGTCGAATGAAAGTAAGGTAAACGAATCGAAATCAGAAACAATCGCAGGAGGGATCTCGAACATGGAAACCTTTGAAATGGAAGTGGGCGGCCGCAAGCTCATCCTCGAGCACGGCAAGATGGCGAAACAGGCGAATGGCGCCGTGCTCGTGCGCTATGGCGACACGGTCGTGCTCGTCACGGCGACGGCATCGAAAGAGCCGCGCGAAGGCGTCGACTTTTTCCCGCTGACCGTCGATTATGAGGAAAAAATGTACGCGGCCGGCAAAATCCCCGGCGGCTTCATCAAGCGCGAAGGCCGCCCGTCGAGCGACGCGACGCTCTGCGCGCGCCTCATCGACCGCCCGATCCGCCCGCTGTTCCCGAAAGGTTTCCGCAATGACGTGCAGATCGTCGCGACGGTGCTGTCCGTCGACCAGGACAACGCGCCCGAGATCGCCGGCATGATCGGCGCGAGCGCGGCACTCACGGTCTCGGACATCCCATTCGAGGGGCCGATCGCGGGCGTGCGCGTCGGCCGCGTGAATGACGAATTCGTCATCAATCCGACGGAGGAACAGCGCGCGGTTTCGACGCTGAACCTCACGGTTGCCGGCTCGCATGATGCCGTCATGATGGTAGAGGCGGGCGCCCAGGAGCTCTCGGAAGAGGTCGTGCTCGACGCCATCCTCTTCGGCCACAAGGAAATCCAGCGCATCGTCGAATTCCAGCAGCAGATGCAGGCGCAATGCGGCAAGGAAAAAATGCAGCCGCATCTCTTCCTCGCGCCGCCGATGCTCGAGCAGGCCATGGCGGACTATGCGAAAGACCGCCTCGACGCGGCGACACGTAACCCAGACAAGCTCGACCGCGACGCGCATATCGGCGCGATTGCCGCTGATGTGATGGAGCATTTCCTGCCCGATTTCCCCGACATGGAAAAAGAAATCGCTTCGGCGTTCCATGACCTCGAAAAAGCGGTCGTGCGCCACATGATCACGCATGAAAAAATCCGCCCGGACGGCCGCGGCCTCGAAGAGGTGCGCCCCATCAGCTGCGAAGTCGGCCTCTTGCCGCGCACGCATGGCTCGGCGCTCTTCACGCGCGGCCAGACGCAGGTGCTCTCCGTCACGACGCTCGGCGCACTTGGCGATGAGCAGATCATCGACGGCCTCGGCCCCGAGACGACGAAGCACTACATCCACCACTACAATTTCCCCGGCTACTGCGTCGGCGAAGCGCGCCCGATGCGCAGTCCCGGCCGCCGCGAGATCGGCCACGGGGCGCTGGCGGAGCGCGCGCTCTTGCCGGTCGTGCCGCCGATTGAAGAATTCCCGTACACCGTGCGTGTTGTCTCCGAAGTGCTGGAGTCGAATGGCTCGAGTTCACAGGCCTCCGTCTGCGGCAGCACGATGTCGCTCATGAATGCGGGCGTGCCGATCCGCCGCCCGGTTTCCGGCGTGGCCATGGGCCTTGTCAAAGAGGGCGACGCCTACACGATCCTCACGGACATCCAGGGCATGGAGGATGCGCTCGGCGACATGGACTTCAAGGTCGCGGGCACGACGGAAGGCATCACGGCCATCCAGATGGACATCAAAGTCGACGGTCTTTCGCGTGACATCCTTGCCTCGGCGCTCGCCCAGGCAAAGCGCGGCCGCGCCTTCATCCTCGGCAAGATGCTCGAATGCATCAGCGAACCTGCGAAAGAACTCTCGCCGTACGCGCCGCGCGTCGAGACGATCACGATCCCGACGGAGAAGATCCGCGACGTCATCGGCACGGGCGGCAAGGTCGTGCGCGGCATCACGGACGAGACTGGCGTCGATATCGACATCCACGAAGACGGCAACATCTTCATCACGTCGAACGACGCCGAGGGCATGGCAAAAGCGAAAGCCATGATCCACGACATCGTCCGCGACGTCGAAGTCGGCGAAGTCTACACCGGCACGGTCACGCGCCTGCTGAAATTCGGCGCCTTCGTCCAGATCCTGCCGAACAAAGAAGGCCTCTGCCACATCTCCCAGCTCGCGAAGCGCCGCGTCGAAAAAGTCGAAGACGTCGTGAAGATCGGCGATCAGCTCACCGTCAAAGTTGTCGAGATCGACGAGAAGGGCCGCATCAATCTGTCGCACAAGGCGACGCTTTGATGCTTTCGTATCTACCTTTTGATTTGGAGGCTTTTCCATGGCAGACAGATATTATCGTTTGACGGTGGCCGGCGTGACGCGCGAGCTGCCGATCCTCAATGTGACAGACAAGCTTGCGATCGCGGGCTTCGTCATGCTCGGCGACGTCGAGCTCGTCGACGCCTGTGCCGCCGAGATGGCAAAGCGCGTGCCGCAGGGCATCGACGTCATCCTCACGGCGGAGACGAAAGGCATCCCCTTCGCCGCCGAGCTTGCGAAGCGCATCGGGCAGAAGCGCTACGTCGTCGCGCGCAAATCCGTCAAGGCCTACATGGAGCATCCGCTCTGGGTCAAAGACGTCTCGATCACGACGGAAGGCGAGCAGATGCTCTGCCTCGACGGCCCCGACATCGAGCGCATCAAAGGTCACAACGTCCTGTTGCTCGATGATGTCATCAGCACCGGTGGTTCGATCCAGGCGCTCAAAGACCTCGCCGAACAAGCCGGCGGCCGCATCATCGGACAAGCGGCCGCGCTCGCTGAAGGCGATGCAGCGGAACGCGACGACATCATTTATCTTGAGAAGCTGCCGCTGTTTGATGCGCAGTAAAAAGTAAAAGAACTGCCGGATGGATTGCGATGTGTGCAATGGATCCAACGGCGCAATTCCATCCGGAAAAGGGGTTGACAAGATATGGAGGATGTGAAAAACTCTTCACAGACAGACAGACAGACAGACAGACAGACAGACAGACAGACAGACAGACAGACAGACAGACACGGTAAGTATCCATGTTCCGCGAGAGTTGGCAAATGATTTTTTGGAGTTCCTCAAATTGTACGCGTCAAGCGACAACTTGAAGAGTGCCATGCAGTTTTTTGCAAAAAACCATTGGTTTAAGCACGATGCAGATGTGCGGGCGCGGACGATTCTGGATTTGCTGGACTTCAAGAAATATGGACTTTGGGATGCTACGGAATCTACCGCATGGAAACCAGAGATCCTCGATGATGAAGACACGATCCAGCGTCTGCTGACATCACCGAAAAGCTTTGTACGCTTTGGCGATGGCGAGCTTGAAATCTTGCTTGGGCATCCTATCCCGTTTCAGAAATGGGAGAAGCGTCTTGCGACGATCTTGCGTGAGGCGCTTGCGAGTAATGGCGAGCAATGCCTCATAGGTTTGCCGGATTATTACCGTCTGGATATGAATGCGGGAGAGACGGCATTGTATTGGTTTCTGTCCGTTGCGCCGCGTTACCGTGATTTGATCGGGCAACTTGCAAACCATAACCATGCTTATATTTCAACAGATTTCACGATTCCATATATCACCAAGAAGGATGTTGATCGCGAGGTCATGGACGTGCGCTATGAAAAGATTCAAAATCTATTCAAGGGCCGTGATCTCGTGATTTTTGCTGGTGATCGCGTCTTTGGAAAACTTTCCCACAATGTCTTTTCACGTGCGCGCAGCATGAAGAAAGCCCTCTGTCCGTCAAAAAATGCATTCAGCTGCTACGACAAAATCCTCGAAGTGGCACGTCAATTCCCGATGGAGGCGACGCTTTGCTTTATTCTTGGTCCGACGGCGACTGCCGCAGCGTTCGAACTTTCGCAAGAAGGCCGGATCGCCTGGGATATCGGCCATATCGCCAAGGATTATGATGCGTATCGGAAAGCAGTACCGAGGACACAAGAAGCTGTGGAGGAATTTTTTGCACCCGACTGAAAAAAGGAGCCTGCCGAGGCATCAGCAGGCTCCCTTTTCCGTATATTTTTCGATGAATGCATTCGGGTCTTTCATATCCATGCGAGCCGCATGAATTTTTTCCAGTGGCCAGTCCCACCAGCGAATCTGGAGCAGGGCCGCGCGAATTTTTTCTGGAAAGCGCCATTGGATGAAGCGTGCGGGATTGCCGCCGACGATGGCATACGGCGGGACATCGGAGACGACATTGCTGTTCGAAGCGATGACCGCGCCTTCGCCGACGATCAAAGGACGATCGGCAGGAGCTTTCAGATGGCAGCCGCGGCCAATCCAGACATCAGAACCAATCTGAATCTTTCCAGAGGGGAGGTTGTTTGCGCGAAATTCCGGCCAATCGACATTGTCCGTCATATCGTAGAGAAAGACGTGATGGATATCATGTCCATTGTTGAGCCCGAGTTCGAACGTCTGATCCCAGCTAATGCTGCAAAAATCATGAATCTCGATGCTCCCGCGCACCTCAATCGTGGACGAACCAATATAGCTCAGCCGGCCGAGGGCGAGCGCGACATCGTTTCGTGTGAGCGACTGCCGACCGGGAAAAATCGCAATCGTGTTGAAAGAAATCGTCCGGCCAACGGGAAGCGTGCCGTATGCGATGCCTTCCTTCAAAAAGCGGGGAACATCAATTCCGGGGATCGTGAAGATGGAGCCGTCAATGATGCGATTGGCGGGGATGCCGTGCGCCATCAATGGATTCCGAAAACTCAAATAGCGATTTTGCGCGCAGGATGCAACATATTGGAACGCCAACTGTTCTTGGTGGTTTCCGTTTGCATCTTGACAAATCAGCTGATGGTCTTGAACCGACAAAACGCCAGCATTCCGCACGTCTCCGCGTGCAATCACGCGCTCGTAAAACGGGCGAAGTTGCGGATACAGTGCGTCTTTCCAAAATGCAATCAACGGCTTGTCCATCGGCGGCAGCTCCCTTGTTTTCCTAAGATTGTCCCTTAGTATACTACAGATATTAGCTTCCAAGCAAGATGACTTCCTTCTATCTTGTCGGCAAGAGATTTTTATGTTAAGATAAAGAAAGTTTTCAACAGGCGGGGGATCAGAATGGAAAAAATCGCACTCATTTACGCGGAAGCGCAGGGACGATCGGAAAACCTGCGCTCTCTTTTTGTGCCCGAGGGAATGCAGGCGGATTATATCGCCATTCCTGCGGACAAAGATTTGCTTGCTGGTTATCAGGAGGCCATGAATGCATCGGATGCACGATACAAAGTGTATCTGAATGGCGACATCCGCATCGTGGACCAGGACATCCTCGGGCACATCGTCCAGACGTTTCAATCGCATCCTGAGATTGGCATCCTCGGCCTTTCCGGTGCGCGACAGCTTTCGACGAATGGCATCAGCTACACGTCGAAGCAGCGGGCAGGGCGGCTGCTGGATCCTGCGGGCAAAGAGCTCGTCTTCTCGCAATCGAAAGGTGTCGTCGAGCCGGTCGAGGCGCTCGATGGCTACTTCCTCGCGACGCAGTACGATGTCCCGTGGCGCAGCGACCTGCTGCACGCTCCAATTTTCCTCGGTGCCTCCGCGAGTTGCGAACAGCGCCGTGCAGGCCACACGGCGGTCGTCCTCCCGCAGAAAAAAGCGGCCTGCCAACTCGTCGTGAATCGTTTTTCGCTCGATAAAGACGACCAGAATGCATTCCTCGACGAATACTCGAAAGACCTCTATCCCCTCGTCAGCATCTGCATCCCGACCTACCAGCGCCCCGACTACTTCCGCGAGGCGCTTGAAAGCGTTCTTCACCAGACGTATCGGAATCTCGACATCTTCGTCACGGATGACAGCGCGGATGATCGGACGGAAGCACTGATCCAGCCGTATCTTGAGAAGGATGGGCGGATCACGTATGAGCATCATCCGGAATTCAAAGCGGAAGACAACTGGAGAAATATCCGCGAGTACGACAACCCAGCAGCAGAATACGTGGGCTGGCTCATGGATGATGATAAGTTCCTGCCGGACAAGATCAGCTTCATGGTGGATGCTTACCGTGACAATCCAGATGTGACGCTCGTGACATCGTATCGTCATGTCATCAATGCAGATGGGCAAGTACAACCAGATTTTGCAATCACAAAAAGATTTGTTCCGCAAGATTCAAAGATTCGTGGGACGAAAGCAGGAAACATCATTCTCACGAATTGCGTCAATTTTATCGGCGAACCGTCCACCGTTTTAATGTGCAAAAAGTTTTTTACCGATCATCAATATCGGTGGACGGACATCAAACCCGAATATGATATCGGTGATGTCCCCATCTGGCTGAATCTCTTGTCGAAAGGAAATCTGTTTTATTATGCGGAACCATTGAGCTGTTTCCGCTTGCATGGCAAGAATGCGCAGACGAAATTTTCCATGCTGACCGGCGGGACGGTCTGCTGGTCAGAATTGATTGCGAAAGCATGGAGGGAACATACCTTCCTGGAAACAGAAAAGGATTATCAGAATGCGCTGCAAGCGTTGTTGCAAATGGGCTTGAGATTTTACGATCCGAAGAAAATGACGACGCTCACAGAAGAAACGCGGAGGGATTTTGAGAACGCCTTGGGGAATGCCTTCCTTGCGTTGGCAGCGATGCCAGGAGGTGCAGCGCAAGCATGAAAGTCGTATTACTTGCCGGCGGCCTCGGCACGCGGATATCGGAGGAATCCGAGTACCGCCCGAAGCCGATGGTCGAGATCGGCGGGATGCCGATCCTCTGGCATATCATGAAAGAGTATTCGCATTACGGTTTCCATGACTTCATCATTTGCGCGGGCTACAAGCAGCACATGATCAAGGAATGGTTCGCAGACTACTTCATCCACACCTCAGATGTCACGTTCGATTTCACGCAAGGTCAAAAGATCATCCTGCACAACCAGCACACGGAACCGTGGCGCGTGACGGTCGTGGATACAGGACTGAAGACGATGACGGGCGGCCGCATCAAGCGCGTGCAGCCATATATCGGCGACGAGACGTTTCTCATGACGTATGGGGATGGTGTCTGCGATGTCGATATCGCAAAGCTCGTGGAGTTTCATCAGCAGCATGGAAAGACCGCGACGCTGACCGCTGTTCGCCAGAAGCAGCAGAAGGGCGTGCTTGATATCAACTGGGACAACAGCGTGCGAGGATTCCGTGAAAAGAATGTCAATGATGGCGTCCCCATCAATGCGGGCTACATGGTCTTGGAGCCGGGCGTTTTTGATTTCATCGACGATGACAATACGGTATTTGAAAAGAAAACAATGGATCGTCTTGTGGAGGCTGGACAGCTTATGAGCTATCAACATGAGGGGTTCTGGCAGTGCATGGACACGCAGTACGAACATCATTTGCTGGAAGAAATGTGGGAACAGCATCGCGCTCCATGGAAAGTCTGGGACTGAAGGAGAATCGGTATGAACGAAAAAGCAAAACGTTATCGCGATTTTTTACAACAAATCATTTCTTCGAAATGGCTGGAAGCATCTATGTATGAAGGGAAAAAGATGCTTCTGATCGGTGATGGGATTTCCATGGGCGAACGGATGAACTTATTGGGCGCTTTGGAACAAGCTTTTGCGAATCATGCGGACCAGATTGATAAGGTTCATCTTTTTGATCCGATGCAGATGGATTCGCAAGGGCGGCTCGATGAAGCTGAGTTTCCATCCAATGTGCAATATGACATTATTTTTGTGCTAGATGGATTTGAAAAAGCTGGAAATCCGTGCGCTGCCGCTGAAAAGATCGATGCAGCGTTAGAGACAGGTGGTGTTATCGTACTCCTTGGCCGGATGCCTGGAGATGATGCGTTGCCGGATGTCTATCTCTATCATGATGGGTGGCGCTACACGCCAGATGATCTCTCGAATCTTTTCCAGGGCTATGAGGTCATCCAAAAAATCGCAACACGCAGCCCTTTCTTGGCAGCTTGTATGTTGCGCAAGACTGGTATGCGGACGCTTCGCGAAACCTATGAGCAACTTGGAGAACCGCAGCTGCTTCACAAGCAGACAGGGAAACGCGTGCTGCCGAGTGAGGCGACCGCCCTTGGATATTTCCATGATGGCCGTGAACTCGATGATATGGGAATCCGGTGTCACACCGACAAATGCACGCTCGGAAACGGGTATCTTGACAAGTATGAAATGTTCCTTCGCCCTTTCCGCAAGAAGGCATTCAACTTCTTGGAGCTCGGCGTTTTCAAAGGCGGGAGCACGCAGCTGTGGAATGAATATTTCCCGAATGCTCAAGTCTATGGGGTGGATATTTCTCCAGATTGCAAACGTTTCGCAGGGGGGGACATTCATATTATCACAGCGGACTTGAGCGAGACAACGGCCTTGCAGTCGCTGCGTAGCATTCAGCCGAGCATCATTATCGATGACGCGTCCCATTTCTGGAGCCACCAGATCAAGGCGATTTGCGAATTGTATTCCTGCTTGCCATCGGGCGGGATCTATATCATGGAAGATTTGCAGACGTCTCTGAATACGTATATGCTCCCTGGATATGATGATTATCCCATGGATGCATATACGTTTTGCGAACGCGTAGCTCGTGTTGTAGCTGGACGTTGTCCGTGCCCATCGGATACATCACTTGCTGTCAAAATTTCAGAGATTGGCATGATGACGGAAACGGTTACAATTTTAACGGGAAGTTGTATTTTTATAAAAAAATAAAATTTACTTGGACGGGGGCACGACTGTGATTCAGAAGAAAGAAACCCTTCTTTCTGGATGTTATGAACTGATTCCAGAAATTTTTCGTGATGCAAGAGGAAGTTTCATCAAAACATTTCATAAGGATTGGTTTCAATCGCTTGGTTTGCCAACAGATTTTGGAGAGGAGTACACTTCACGTTCGCACGCAAGAGTCTTGCGCGGGCTTCACTTCCAGTTGCCGCCGGAAGCGCATGGGAAATTGATTTATTGCAGCGAAGGCGAAGTCTTGGATGTGGCCGTTGATTTGCGCCATGGGCCGACGTATGGGCAATATGAAATGACAAAGCTCACAGCAGAACGCGGAAATATGGCGTACATTCCTGTAGGGTGCGCGCATGGCTTCTATACGTTGAGCGAGAAGGCTGTCATTGTCTGCAAACAGACAAAGTGCTATGCTCCAGAGCAAGACGCTGGAATTCGCTGGGACTCTGCAGGGATTCCATGGCCGGATATGCACCCTATCCTCTCGGAAAAAGATCAGAAGATGCCAAAGCTTTCGGATTTCGAGAGTCCGTTTTGAAGGAAGGACGAAGCCAAGAACATGAACATCATCCCAACGGAATTTCCAAGCGCGTATCTCATTGCCATTGATCCGCATCAGGATGCGCGTGGGGCTTTCCAAAAACCATTTCAAAAAGAAGTATTTCGTGCCCATGGACTGGAGACGGAGTTTTCTGAAATGTATTATTCCGTATCCAGCAAGGGTGTGCTGCGCGGAATGCACTTCCAAACGCCGCCCTCGGCGTACGCAAAGCTCGTCTATGTGAGTCATGGGCGCGTGTTGGATGTAGCACTTGATATCCGCAAAGGGTCGCCGACGTATGGAAAGGCTTTGGCGAAAGAGCTGTCACTCGAAGCTGCGACGGCGCTTTATCTCCCGAGCGGATTTGCGCATGGATTTCTTTCGCTCGAAGACGGCTCGGTTGTCAATTACGCACAGACGGCAGGCTATGATCCGGCGCACGATGGCGGCATCCGGCTGGATTCCTTTGGCTTCGACTGGGGCGTTGCATCGCCGATTCTCTCGGATCGCGACAAGACATTTCCGACACTCGCAGCGTTTGATTCGCCGTTCGATTACGAGGTGCGTGCATGAACATCCTATTGACAGGTGCGACTGGATTTATCGGGAGCAACCTCTTGCTGCACATCCCAGAAGATTGCCGCTGTTATGCGCTCGTCCGTCCGACGACGGACATATCCCATCTCCAGTGCGCGGACATCCACGTCTTTGACGGAGACGTCGATGCACTAGCATCTTTCCTCCGCGAAAAGAAAATTTCCGGTATCCTGCATCTGGCATCGCTCTATCTGTCCAGCCATAGAAGCGAAGATGTTGCGCCGCTCGTTTCTTCCAATGTTACGTTCGGGGCATCCGTGCTCGAGGCTGCGGCAAAGAGCGATGTACGATGGTTTCTGAATACTGGGACGATTTGGCAGAACTATGAAGCCGAGGGGATGGAGTATCATCCAGTCAATCTCTATGCGGCGACGAAAGAAGCGTTCATTTCTGTTGCGCGATATTATGTCGAGGCTTGCGGGCTACGTTTTTGCACGCTGAAGCTCACGGATACCTATGGACCCCACGATCCGCGCCGCAAGATTTTCGCGCTGTTCCGTGAGATTGCGGAAAGCGGCGAAACGCTTGCGATGTCGCCGGGGGAACAGCAGATGGACATCCTCTATATTGATGATGTCGTGCGGGGCTTTTGGCAGCTGGCAAGCATGATGGAGCGTGGCGATGAATCGTTAGCGCCTGAGTATCGACTCGGTTCTGGCCATCTCCGCAGTTTGCAGGAATTAGCGCGGATTTTTTCGGAAACCGTCGGAAGGCCACTTCATATTACTTGGGGAGGACGCCCGTATCGCAAGCGTGAGGTCATGCATCCATGGCAGGAAGGCGAAATATTGCCGAGGTGGCAGGCAAAGGTCTCCTTGCGGGAAGGAATCCTAAAGATGATGAAAGATTGTGCAGAATCATGAAGCATGAAATGTTGACAGCAGAGAGTGCTCAAATAAAATGTCCTTTGTGTGGTGAAAAGGACGTATCCTTACTCGCACATCGGATCGATGTTCCAGTCTTGCAAAATGTGATTTGCGCGACATCAAATGAAGCACGCCAGATTCCCAAAAGCGACATCAAACTGGTTCAATGTCATTCGTGTGAGTTCGTTTTTAACGCATCCTATCGACAGGTAGATTATGATGCTGATTATGAGAATTTTCAAGGATGTTCACCGCTTTTTTCGGATTATCTTGATGCGGAAGCGAAACATATTGCTGCGTATGTGAATGCACTAAACGGTGATGTCCTTCTTATCGAGGTAGGATGCGGGCAAGGCGATTTCTTGCAAAATGTCATCCGAAGGATTTCAAGTGATCATAAGGTCTGTGGGATTGGATTTGATCCAGCGTATCATGGAGAGCGTCGTAAAGAGAATTGCTTTTTCTTGTCAGAATATTTTTCTGGAAACATAAACATCGGGTCGTATGTGGGCAGGGATTACGGTCATGTCATCTGCATAGCGCGTCACGTCATCGAGCATATCGCCGATCCGCATTTCCTCGTCAGCGAATGCGCAAAGCTGAAAGCAAAGACCGTCGATTTGTTCTTGGAAACACCGGATGTCCGATGGATCGAGCGGAACGAAGCCTTTGAGGACATTGTCTATGAGCATTGCAGCTTCTTCAATCCTGTATCCTTGGCTTATCTCATGCGAGAGCATGGATTTGCTGTCGAGGAGTTCCGTCATACGTTCGGTGGGCAGTATATGTGGATGGCTGCGCGGAAGTCTTTGGATGCGCAGGGATTGAACCGGCGATATCGCATGCATGAAGAAGAGATGCAGGCAAAGTGGGAGAAAGTGCTTTCGTCGGACGGCGTGTTTTTCGTCTGGGGCGCTGGCGCGAAAGGCGTTGCCTTCTTGAATTTGCTTGATCCAGAGTGCAAAATGGTGAAAGGCGTCATAGACATCAATCCAAAAAAGCAAGGCGGTTTCCTCGCGGGGACGGGACATCCGATTTATGCGCCGACGGTTTTGCAACAGACGCAAGAAACGATGCGGTTGATTGTCATGAATGAAAATTATGTTCAAGAGATCGCAGCTTTGCTGGAAAAGATGAATGTCACGAATGCGAAATTGATGACATTGCGGCAGTGATGTTCGTCGAAGCCTTGCTGTGTAAAGCGCAACAAGAGCACGCAGTTGCTGCCTGCGTGATTTCCAGGCACAAAAAGAGGCCTTGCCGTTCTTTTCCGGGCGGCAAGGCCTTGTTGTGTGTGCCAATATATTTTGTCAGTACGCGAGGTGGGATTCTTTTGCGATGCGGATGACTTCATCGAGCGAGGTGTCCGCGTTCTCCGCGATTTCTTCGTGGCTCAGTTTGCCGGAGAAAAAAATCAGAGCAGAGCGAGCACTTTCGGCTGGAGTTCGACGGGGATTTTCAAGAGCTCCATGGCTTTTTCCTTCGTGCAGTGCAGCGATTCCATGAGCGAGCGTGCAGATGCCGCGCGTCCTTCAGTCTCTCCTTCGGCCTTGCCTTCGGCCTTGCCTTCCGCCTTTCCTTCCGCCTTGCCCTTCGCATGGCCCTTGGCTTCCGCTTCTTCCATCCAGTATTTTTTTGCGTCTTTTTCGTTCCATTGGAGTTTGAACATCTGAATGACCTCCTTGCCATTTTTCTTTAGGAAGTTTGTGAGGATGCCCGCGTCCAGGCATTCATCGACGGCTTTGCCGATGACTATGTCATTTCTTATTTTACGATGGATGCAGGGGAATCGCAAGGAGGAAAACCTTGTCAGCCTGCTGGAATGAATGTAAAATGAGTAGAAACGAGATTTGACAAGGATTGTGTGACATATATCGGAAGGGGGACGCGTGATGCGGAATGTGATGCCGGTGGGCGTGGAAGATTTTGAGGAAATTCGACAGGGCTATTATTTTGTGGACAAAACGGGTTTTTTGTGCGAGTTTTTGAAAAACCGTGCGAAAGTGACGCTGTTCACGCGGCCGCGCCGTTTCGGCAAGACGCTGACGCTTTCCATGTTGCGGTATTTTCTTGATATCGACGGTGCAGAGGAGCATCGGAAGCTCTTCGACGGGCTGAAGGTTGCGGCAGATGACGAAGTGATGGCGATGCAGGGGACGCGGCCGGTGCTGTTCCTGACGTTGAAGGGATGGAAGGGGCTGTCGTGGGAAATCTTGCAGGTACGTGCGCGTCAGCGGTTGGGCGATGTTTTCCGCACGTATGAGTTTTTGCTGAAGGATGCGCTTCGCGAGAATGACCGGCGAAAATTCTTGGGCATCTTGGATGGCACCGGCGATTTTTCGGAACTTGTTGATGCCTTGGCGTTCCTGATGCGGCTCTTGGAGGAACATTATGGCAAAAAGCCGGTGCTCCTCCTCGACGAATATGATGTTCCTGTCCAATCTGCTTGGGAGCATCATTATTATGATGAAGCGATTGATTTTTTCCGTGAGTTCTTCTCTGTCGCGTTGAAGACGAATCCATCGCTCGATTTCGCTGTGATGACAGGCGTGCTGCGTATTGCGAAGGAAAATATTTTTTCGTCGCTCAACAATCTTGACGTTGACAGCATCCTTCAATTGAAGTATCCGGAAGCTTTTGGTTTTCTGCCAGGAGAAGTGGAGCAGATGGCAAAAGATCTTGGCTATGCCGACAAGATTCCAGAACTTCGTTATTGGTATGACGGCTATCGTTTTGGCGGTAACGAGATTTATAATCCATGGTCGGTCGTCAATTATTTCAGTCGTGACTGTTCGGCGGAACCATATTGGGTAAATACATCGGGCAATGCAATTCTTGCCGAGCTCATGACAAATGCAGATCGTGCCCATTTCGAAACGTTGGAGACGCTGATGAAAGGCGGCACGATTACGGCATTTTTGCGCGAAGGCGTCATTTATCATGACATCGGCGAGGACCAGGATGCGCTTTATACGATGCTTTGCACGACGGGCTACCTCACGATCGTAGGCGTCGACCGCAGCATGGGCGATCCGGAGTATACGCTTCGTCTTCCAAACCGCGAGATGCTGACGCTTTTTGGCATCGAGGTCGTGAAGCGCTACCAGAAAGGCTTCAGCAAATCGGCACTTGTCGCGCTCATGCGGGCGATGCTGCGAGGCGATGTGGAGCACGTGCAGTATGGATTTGAGGATTATCTTGAAAAACTCGCGAGCTTTTATGATACGGCGAAGGGAAACGAGGCATTCTATCACGGCTTCGTGCTCGGCATGACGGCGATCCTTGTGCCGCTCTACGATGTAAAATCAAACCGTGAATCCGGACGCGGCCGTTACGATCTTGCGGCGATTCCGCTGGAAAAAGAACGGCCGGGCTTCGTGCTCGAGTTCAAGACAGCGGAGCATACGGATGAACTGGAGGAGAAAGCGCAAGAAGCGCTTGCGCAGATGGAGGCACAGGACTACCTTGCAGAGTTTCGCACGCGTGGCGTGAAAGATGCGCATCGTTACGGCATCGCATTTTGTGGAAAACAGGTGTTTGTGGCGATGGGCGAGGATACGGTTTGATGTGATCAGTTTTCAACGGGAAAGAGGCAGGATCATGACGCTGGAGGAACTTTCGTCGTTTTATCGCGGCAAGCGCGTTTTTGTCACGGGGCATACGGGGTTCAAGGGGATGTGGCTGGAAAAAGTGCTCGAGATGGCGGGCGCGGAGGTCACGGGGTATGCGCTCGAGGCGCCGACACTGGAAGGGAAGGCGGCGCTCCTCGCATCGAAGGTGCTGGAGGGCTTGCACCACGTGCCGGGCGATGTGCGTGATTTCGCGGCGATGCAGCGGGCGTTTATCGAGGCGCGGCCGGAGGTCGTGCTGCATCTAGCGGCGCAGCCGATCGTGCGGCTGAGCTATCAGCATCCCGTAGAGACGTACGAGACGAATGTGATGGGGACGCTTCATCTCTTGGAGTGCGTGCGAACGTCTGAGACCGTGCGCTCGCTCGTGAATGTGACGACGGACAAGGTCTATGAAAATCATGAGTGGTGCTGGGGCTATCGCGAGACGGAGCCGCTCGACGGCTACGATCCGTATAGCAATAGCAAGTCGTGCTCGGAGCTTGTGACGCATAGCTATGAAAAGAGTTTCCTGCAGGCAAAGGGGGTCGCGGTCTCGACGGCGCGCGCGGGCAATGTGATCGGCGGCGGCGATTTCGCGCCGGATCGCATCGTGCCGGATGCCGTGCGGGCGGTGCGCGCAGGGAAGCCCGTAAACGTGCGCAATCCTCGCTCTACGCGTCCGTACCAGCATGTGCTCGAGCCGGTCACGACGTATCTTTTCCTTGCCATGCGGCAATACGAAGATCGCGCGCTGGCTGGTGCGTGGAATGTCGGCCCCGAGGATGCAGACTGCGTGACGACGGGCGCACTCATGGATCTTTTCTGCACCGCGTGGGGCGACGGCGCGCGCTGGGAGCATCCGGAGCAAAAAGGGGAGGCGCCGCACGAGGCGGCGTTTTTGAAGCTCGATTGCAGCAAGCTCAAGACGCAGCTCGGCTGGCGTCCGCGTTGGCACATCCGCGAGGCGATGGCGGCGACGGTCGCGTGGTATCGCGTTTGGGAGCAAAAGGAAGACATCGAAGCCCTCATGGAGGAGCAGATTCGCGCGTTTTTGAATGCGTGAAGGGGCTGCGGAAAACTTTTTGCAGAAAAAACTTGCACGTTGCATTATTTTATGATAGCATAGCAAGCGTGAAACAACTTTATAACGAAAATGCGTTGCAGAGGAATATTAGGACGCGTGGAGTGGATAGAGAGCATCCGTTTTGGTGGAAGGATGCGACGAGCCGCGTACCGAACTCGCCTTGAAGCAGCCCGCTGAATTTTGGAATGTGTAGGCGGCGCCGGAGAGCTCTCCGTTATCATGGAGCAGGATATGTTGGTATCCGGATGAGGCGTCTACGTTGACGCGAATTAGAGTGGTAACACGAAGGTATGGCCTTTCGTCTCTTGCAAGAGGCGAAAGGCTTTTTCTGTTGTTAGGAGGAGTTACTGTGAAGAATTATCAGAAATACAGCAAAGGCTATTTCCTGCCGCCCGTCATCGACACGGAGTGGATGAAAAAAGATGCGGTCGATCATGCGCCCATCTGGTGCAGTGTCGATATGCGCGATGGCAATCAGGCGCTCGTCATCCCGATGAGCCTCGACCAGAAGCTCGAGTTTTACAAGATGCTCATCAAGGTCGGTTTCAAGGAAATCGAAGTCGGCTTCCCAGCGGCCTCGGAGACGGAGTATGAGTTCTTGCGCCGCCTCGTCGAGGATGACCTCATCCCGGACGATGTGACGATCCAGGTGCTCACGCAGGCGCGCGAGCATATCATCCGCAAGACGTTCGAGGCGCTGAAGGGCGTGAAGAACGCCATCGTCCACGTCTACAATTCGACGTCCGTCGCGCAGCGCGAGCAGGTCTTCCGCAAGTCGAAGGACGAGATCAAGCAGATGGCCATCGACGGCGCGAAACTCTTGAAGGAACTCACGGAAGAAGCAGGCGCGAACTATCGCTTCGAGTATTCGCCGGAAAGCTTCACGGGGACCGAGCCCGAGTACGCGCTCGAGGTCTGCAATGCCGTGCTCGATGTCTGGCAGCCGACGCCCGACCACAAGGCCATCATCAATCTGCCGGCCACGGTCGAGATGAGCATGCCGCACGTCTTTGGCATGCAGATCGCCTACATGAATCAGAACCTCAAATACCGCGATGGTGTCGTGCTGTCGCTCCATCCGCACAATGACCGCGGCTGCGGCGTCGCCGATACGGAGATGGGCCTGCTCGCTGGCGCGGATCGCGTCGAGGGCACACTGTTCGGCAATGGCGAGCGCACGGGCAACGTCGATGTCGTGACGGTCGGCATGAATATGTTCGCGCTCGGCATCGACCCCGGCCTCGATTTTTCGAATATGCCGGAGCTCGTCGAGACGTATGAGACGCTGACGGGCATGGAAGTCGGCCCGCGCCAGCCGTATGCCGGCCAGCTCGTCTTCGCGGCGTTCTCCGGCTCGCACCAGGATGCCATCGCAAAGGGCATGAAGTGGAAGGACGAGAAGAACCCCGACAAGTGGACGCTGCCGTACCTCTACATCGATCCGAAGGATGTCGGCCGCGAGTACGACGGCGATGTCATCCGCATCAACAGCCAGTCCGGCAAGGGCGGCGTCGGCTTTATTATGGAGAAAAAATACGGCATCGACATGCCGAAGAAGATGCGCGAGGACTTCGGCTATTGCGTCAAGGGCGTGTCCGACCACAAGCACAAAGAGCTCATGCCGGACGAAATCTACAAGATTTTCCAGGACGAATACGTCAACGTCGAAACGCCGTACAAGCTCATCGACTTCCTGCTCAAAAAAGAGCCGGACGGCACGCGCAGCGGCACGGTCGATGTTGAGATTGATGGCAAGCATGAGACGTTCCTCGCACGCGGCAACGGCCGCCTCGATGCCGTGTCGAATGCCATCCAAAAGAATTTCAATGTCAGCTACAAAGACCTGACGTACACGGAGCACGCGCTCGAGATCGGCCAGTCGTCGCGCGCCATGGCCTACATCGGCATCACAGGCGACGACGGCCAGATCACGTGGGGCGCGGGCATGGACACGGATATCATCACGGCGTCCATCCAGGCGCTCTTCAGTGCGGTGAACCGCATGAAAGCGGGCAAGTGATGCGCGCCGTTGTCACGCGCGTGAAAAGCGCCTCTGTGACGATTGGCGGCAACGTGAATGGGGAGATCGGGCAGGGCTATCTCGTGCTTTTGGGCGTCGGCCCCGACGATACGAAGGCGACGGCGGAAAAGCTCGCGGAAAAAATCGTGCACCTGCGCGTCTTTGAAGACGGAGAGGGAAGGATGAACCGCGACATTGCCGCTGTCCACGGCAGCATCCTCGTCGTCTCGCAGTTCACGCTGTACGCGGACTTGTCGAGCCGCCGCCCGGGCTTTTCGCACGCGGCCAAGCCGGACCTTGCGAAGCCGCTCTATGAATATTTTATGGCTTGTCTCGCCGACCTCGGCTATCCGCCCGCGCACGGCGAGTTCGGCGCGGATATGCAAGTAGCGTCCATCAACGACGGCCCCGTCACCTTGCTGTATGAATTGTAAAGGAGCACCCATTCATGACCGAAGAAACCATCGCGTGTTCCGTCCTCAAGGAAGAATCTGCGGAAAGCGATGTGCATGAAATGAAAAAAGAGAACTTAACGGAGTCGCATGGCGTTGCCAATGTGGACAAGGATGCCGATTCGCGTCGTGCGCTCTTCCTCGAAGGTTTCCACGATGGTATCCCGATTGCGCTCGGCTATTTCGTCGTGTCGTTCACGCTCGGCATTGCGGCGAAAACGGCCGGCCTCACGCCATTCCAGGGATTCCTCGCCAGCTTTTTCAACAATGCTTCCGCTGGTGAATACGCAGCGTTCACGCTGATTGCCGCGAAAGCTTCGTATCTCGAGCTCGCGATCATGACGCTCGTCGCGAATGCGCGCTACATGCTCATGAGCTGCGTCGTCAGCCAGAAATTCGCGCCCGGTACGCCGCTCTATCACCGCTTGCTTGTCGGTTTCGACATCACGGACGAGATTTTCGGCATCACGATCGCGCGGCCGGGCCGCCTCGCGCCGTTTTACAACTATGGCGCCATGAGCGTGGCCCTCCCTGGCTGGGCGTGCGGCACGGCGCTCGGCGTGATCGCGGGCGAACTCTTGTCCTTGCGCCTCGTCTCGGCGCTCTCTGTCGCGCTCTTCGGCATGTTCCTCTGGGTCATCATCCCGGCCGCGCGGAACGATAGCGTGGTCGCTGCGCTGGTCGGCGCGAGCTTCTTCCTGAGCTTTGCCGCAGTCCACTTGCCACTGCTCGCGGAACTGTCGAGCGGCACGCGCACGATTCTCTTGACCGTCGTCATCGCGGCAGTCGGCGCGTATTTCTTTCCCGTCAAGGAAGATTCCACGGATTCTTCGGATCCTTCTGGAGCGGCGGCAGAGGATGCACGAAGCGAATGTTCTGCAATGAACGAAAAGGGGCGTGATTGACATGGAGCAAATGTATGGGTATCTCTTCGTCATGAGCGCCGTCACCATCGCCATCCGCCTCGTACCGCTGACGCTGATCCGCGGGCAGGTGAAGAACCGCTTCATCCGTTCGTTCCTCTACTATGTCCCGTATGTCACGCTCGCCGTCATGACGTTTCCCGCCATCCTCCGCGCGACGCAGACGCCGCTCTCCGGCGGCCTCGCCTTTGCCATCGGCATCGCGCTCGCCTGGTATGGCGCGAGCCTCTTCAAAGTCTCGGCGGCCTGCTGCCTTATCGTCTTCGCCGTCGAGCTGGTCTTGTGTTGAATTTATTCCTGTTCATAAGGCTCCCCCTCTGGGGGAGCTGGCGCCCGTAGGGCGACTGAGAGGGTAATGTCGTTCGGAAATTCACGATTCTAACGATAGAATCGATGGATTTGTTACGACATTACCCTCTCCGCCCCTTCGGGGCACCTCCCCCAAAGGGGGAGGCGTAAAATGTGAGACCTTCAGCAGTTCTTTTCCTTTACAATATTACAAAAGAATCTTTCATAAATTCTGCCAACAAATCAAAGAAAAGGGAAATTCGGTATATTTTCCACAAAAAACGAAAAAAGAAGTAGGAATCTCTGCCCAGATGGTGTATAATAACCATAGAAAAAGAGATCCATAGATAGGAAGAATCATACACAAGGATGCACGAACCTCACAGAAAACATAGCAAGTACACGATCTTTTGAGTAGTAGAAAGTTGAGGGACACAAAAATGGATCATGATAAGATTCCGCTCGCACGTCTGTATCGCCGCCTGTTCTCACGCTTCTGGCCGGAGCGCCTCAAGGCCTATGATATGATTGCTGACGACCTCGAACGCCGCGGCTGCCGTTTGTTCCGCATCCGCGAGATCATGCCGCACGAAATCGATGCGAAGCTCTTGACCGGGCAGATCGTCTCCATCTACATGAAGCAGCGCCAGCCGATGAAGCTCTCGGAGTTCGTCGTCGAGCTCGAAAAACTGTACGCGTTTTTGCTCCAGCCGCTCCGCGATGAACTTTCGAAAGGCCATCGCCTCGTGAAGCAGCTGCTCGCGCTGATCTATGACGAGGACGATTGGACGGCACGCCGTCAGATCGAAGCGTTCTTCCAGCGGGAGCCGCGCCCAGAGCTCTCCGTCCTCGGCAATATGTTCCGCTGCTACAGCGCGACGATGTGGGAAGTCCGCAAGCGCTCGGAAGCGCTCGGGCTCTATCACGCAGAGGAAAGTGACGCGCCGCTCGCGCAGGCTGTTGGACACGGCGTTGCCTAACGCGGAAGCAAAAAACCTCGTGACTGCACCAAAATTTGGTGGAGCCACGAGGTTTTTTGCGTGTGTATCTTTTGATTGTCATAGCATGTCACGCCGCCAGAGGATGTAGGCACTCGTGATGGAGATGGCGAAGGCGACGAGCATGACGTAGAAGAAGCCTTCGGGATTTTCTGCGAGCGGGACGGGGACGTTCATGCCGAAGAAGCTCGAGACGACGGTCGGGATAGCGATGATGATCGTCATAGCCGCCAAGAACTTCATGACGAGGTTCTGGCTGTTCGAGATGATCGACGAGAACGTGTCGGCGATGCGCGCGAGAATCTTGCTGTACATCTCGACCATCTCGCGTGCCTGCTTGTTCTCGATGATGACGTCTTCGAGGAGGTCTTCGTCTTCCTCGTAGACTTTGAGGATCGGAGCGAGGCTCTGATTGTTGCGGATGCGCATGAGCTTGTCGAGCACGGCGCCGTTCGAGCGGATCGCGGCGTTGAAGTACGTGAGACCTTTTTGGAGCGTGAGCAGGCGGAGAATCTCGCTGTTCTTCATGTCGTCGCGCAGCTTGTCCTCGATCTCATCCGAAATCTTCGAAATCTGGCGCAGATATTTCAGGAAATACGTCGCAGACTTGTAGAGAATCTGAAAGAGGAATCGCGTTTTTTTGTACGTGCGGAAAAGCTTTGCCGTGCGCTCATTGAATTCCGCCATGACGGGCGTTTCTTCGAGGCAGACGGTGATGATGTATTCTTCCGTGAGGATGATGGCGAGCGGCAAGGCGTCGTAATCGTCGTCATCCTTGCAGATCGGGACGTTCGTCAAGACCATGACGGAGTCGTCTTCGACGTCCGTATGCGAGCGCTCTTCATCATCGAGGGCGGAGCGCAGGAAGTCGGGGTCGACTTGCGTGAGATTGCTGACGACTTTCAGCTCATACGGCGTCGGGTCGATGATGTTGATCCACGCGCCTTTTTCAAGCGTCTTGAGCGAGAGCTCTTGCAGCGGCCCGCTCTCCATGGATTTGTAGATTTTGAGCATGAGAGGGCATCCTCCTTTTCTGGTGCAAAAGGAAAATGCCCTCTATTCACGCGCCGTGCGTGGAGTTTCGCTCCGTCATTCATTCGCGTGACGGCAGGGAACACAGCGGCATCGCCCTTTTGCATTCGTTCGTTTGGGGTCCGTGCAAATCGTACTCGGGTGGTCGTCCATGTTCCTCACCATCCTTTGAACGTGTTGAAAATCGTGTCTGGAAAAATTCCATCGTTCATTTTATACCCGTTGGAATGGTTTGTCTATCTTTTTCGAACGGTCGGTTGCGGATTCTGCGCTTTTTGCCGGCGTCATTGATTTTTTCAAGGATTCGCTCTATAATGAGAAAGACAATAAAACAACCGGGGAGCTTGCAGATGCGCCGCATCCGAGCAGGCTGAGAGGGCAGTGGAGCTGCCGACCCAGAACCTGATTTGGATAATGCCAACGTAGGGAGCTTTTGAAAAAAAGCAGAAGTGTTACGACCGTCCAATGAGGGCGGTCTTTTTTGTGGAGGAGAGGCGAATGATCAAAATCAACGGGGAACTCGTCACGGCGGCGGGCAAGAGCGTGGCGGCGTATCTCGCAGAGGCCGGCTATGACAGCCGCGCCGTGGCTGTGGAGTACAATGAGGTGATTTTGCCGAAGGCAGACTACGAGGCGACGATCCTCGCGGATGGAGACGTCGTCGAGATTGTCTGCTTCATGGGCGGCGGACGATAAGCCGCAGTATTCGACCAATTTGTGGAGGGAGAAATTTTGATGGCAGAAGAAAAGACAGAAGATGTGCTGACCCTTGGCGGCCATGCCTTTCATTCGCGCTTCATCCTCGGCTCGGGCAAGTATTCGCTCGCGCTCATCGAGGCGGCCGTGCGCGATGCAGGCGCGGAGATCGTGACGTGCGCCGTGCGACGCGCGAATACGAAAGAACATGAAAATATTTTGGACTATATCCCAGAAGGCGTGACGCTCCTGCCGAATACATCAGGAGCGCGCACGGCGGACGAAGCGGTGCGCATCGCGCATCTCGCGCGCGAGCTCGGCTGTGGCGATTTCGTGAAGATCGAGATCATGCGCGATTCGAAGTATCTGCTGCCGGACAACGAGGCGACCATCCGTGCGACGGAAACACTCGCAAACGAAGGCTTCGTCGTCTTGCCATATATGTATCCCGACCTCAATGTCGCGCGCGACCTCGTGAATGCCGGTGCGGCGGCCGTCATGCCGCTCGCGGCACCGATTGGGTCGAACAAAGGGCTCGTGACGCGCGAGTTCATCCAAATTCTCATTGACGAAATCGATGCGCCGATCATCGTCGATGCCGGCATCGGCAGCCCGGCGCAGGCGTGCGAGGCCATGCAGATGGGCGCGGCAGCCATCATGGCGAACACGGCGCTCGCGACGGCAGGCGATTTGCCGCTCATGGCGTCGGCCTTCAAAGATGCAATTGCGGCCGGTCGCAAGGCCTACCGTGCTGGCCTCGGGCGCGTGCTGCAGCGCGGCGCGTCGGCCTCCGATCCGTTGACGGGCTTCCTGCACGATTGAAGGAGATGGACGGAATGGAGCAGAAGAAGGAAAACCATTTTTTCATTGATTCGCAAAAACTCAGCGCGAAAGCGCTCGAAAAGAAGCACCGCCTCGAAAACGATCCCTCGTGCCGCAAGGATCCGATGGCATATTTTCCTGACATGGAACAAATTCATTCAGATGTCCGCGCGCGTGTGATCGCGGCCATGAACGCCTACCAGCCGGAAACCTATACGGCGATCGACGTGCGGCGCGCGCTCGACCACGAACGCGTGACGATCGAAGATGTAAAGGCGCTCCTGTCGCCAGCCGCGAAGCCGTTCCTCGAAGAGATGGCCGCGCGGGCGCAGCGCGAGACGAGCCGCCATTTCGGCAACACGGTGTATCTGTTCACGCCGCTTTACATCGCGAACTACTGCGAAAATTACTGCGTTTATTGCGGCTTCAACTGCTATAACGACATCCAGCGCTTGCAACTTTCTCATGATGAAATCGCACATGAGATGAAGGTCATCGCCGACAGCGGCATGGAAGAAATCCTGATCCTCACGGGCGAGAGCAAGACGAAGAGCAACGTGGAATACATCGGCGACGCCTGCAAGCTCGCACGACAGTATTTCAAGAACGTCGGACTTGAAGTTTATCCGATGAATGTCGCGGACTACAAGTATCTGCATGAATGCGGCGCGGACTATGTGACAGTGTTCCAAGAGACGTACGATCTCAAAAAATACGAGACGCTGCATCTGTTCGGCCACAAGCGCGTCTTCCCGTATCGCTTCGAAGCGCAGGAACGTGCGCTCATGGGCGGCATGCGCGGCGTGGGATTCTCGGCGCTGCTCGGCCTTTCCGATTTCCGCCGCGATGCGCTCGCGACGGCACTGCACGTCTATTATCTCCAGCGCAAGTATCCGCAAGCGGAATTTTCGCTGTCGTGCCCGCGCCTGCGGCCGATCATCAACAACGAAAAGATCAACCCTCTTGATGTCGGCGAGCGCGAGCTCTGCCAGATCCTCTGCGCCTACCGTCTGTTCCTGCCGTATGTCGGCATCACGGTCTCGTCGCGCGAGAGCGCAAGCTTCCGCAATGGCATCGCAAAAATCTGCGCGACGAAGATTTCCGCCGGAGTCTCGACGGGCATCGGCGACCACGAGGAAAAATACACGGGCAAGCACGAAGACAAGACGGGCGATGAACAATTCGAAATCTGCGATACGCGCAGCATTCAGAATATGTATGGCGACATGGAGCAGGAGGGACTGCAGCCCGTGCTCAACGATTACCTCTATGTGTGAAAAGGGAATGAGCGGTGCTGTTCCTTTTCGTTGCCAGCGGGAAGGAGAAGAACGTATGGTTCTGCATCAACGATGGGAGCATATCATCTGCGTGACGAACCGGCATCTCGCGGCGGAAGCTGTGGGCATTCGAGACGCAGACAGCGAAGCGGGGCGGAAGGCGTTCCTGTCCCAATTGCAACGCGTGATGGACGTACGACCACATGCCGTGATCCTGCGCGAAAAAGATTTGGACGAAGCCTCGTACCGCTTGCTGGCAGAGCGCGTTCTTGCGCGATGCCGGGCGGCGCAGGTTCCTTGTATCTTCCATACGTATCCGTCCGTTGCAAGAAAACTCGATGCCGATGGCCTTCATCTGCCACTCCCCCTTTTGCGTAAATTATCGGAGAACGAACGTCAAAAGTTTTCCACACTGGGAGCGTCGTGTCATTCCGTGGACGATGTCTTGGAAGCGCAGTCGCTTGGCTGTACGTACGTGACGGCCGGACATATTTATGAAACCACATGCAAGCCAGGTGCGCCGCCGCGCGGCCTGGCATTTTTACGCGAAGCTGTCCGGGGAACCACACTTCCGGTCTATGCCATTGGGGGGATCACATATGCGCGCTTGTCGGAAGTTTTGCAGATAGGTGCGGCCGGTGCTTGCGTCATGAGCGGCTGTATGCGAGGAAATCTTGCGGCGTGGTGAGGATCGTGGCTGTTTTCCTTGCAATCCACTGCGTCCCTTGCTAAGATAGGGAAAGCAATGTACAGGATACGGAGGAACTTCCATTGATCGAACTTTTGGCGCCGGCGGGAAGCCGGGAAGCACTCATCGCAGCGGTCGAGGCCGGCGCGGATGCGGTCTATCTGTCAGGCAATCACTTTGGCGCGCGCGCCTATGCGAATAATTTTGATGAAGCGGGGCTCACGGAAGCCATCCGCTTCGCGCATCTGCGCGGTGTGCACATCCACGTGACCGTCAACACGATGGTGCTTGACGAAGAACTCGATGACGTGCGCGCGTATCTGCAATTCCTCGAACGCGCCGGCGCGGATGCCGCGCTCGTGCAAGACCTCGGCGTCGCGAAGCTCGCAAGGGAATGCGCGCCGAATCTCCCGCTCCACGCGAGCACGCAGATGACGATCCACAATCTCGCGGGCGCGCAGGCCATGCAAGCGCTCGGCTTTTCGCGCGTCGTGCTGTCGCGCGAGCTTTCACTGGCGGAAATCCGTCACATCTGCGAAAACGTCGATGTGGAAATCGAAACGTTCATGCATGGCGCGCTCTGCGTCTGCTACTCCGGCCAGTGCCTCATGAGCAGCATGATCGGCGGGCGCAGCGGCAACCGCGGCCGTTGCGCACAGCCCTGTCGCCTGCCGTATACGCTCGTCGATGCAGCAGGGGAAGACGTCCTCGGCGACCGCGCCGGAAAATTCCTCCTTTCACCGAAAGACCTCAATACGCTCGATCTCCTGCCAGCGCTCATCGATGCCGGCGTGAGCTCGCTCAAAATCGAGGGCCGCATGAAAAAGCCAGAATACGTCGCGACCGTTGTGAAGACGTATCGCACGGTACTCGACCGTTTGCTTGCGAACGATACCACGCCCCCCACAAGCGAAGAACAGGACCGCCTCGCCCAGATTTTCAACCGCGACTTCACGACGGCGTACCTCACCGGCCGCCCGGGTCGCACGATGATCAGCGACCGCAAGCCGAACAACCGCGGCCGCCTCGCCGGACGCATCCTCGCGTACGACAAGGCCGCCCGCCGCGCCACAATCCACCTCGCAAGCGACCTCAATACGAATGACGACCTCGTTATCTGGGTCAAAGTCGGTGGTCGCGTCACTTCACGCGTTCAGGAAATGCAGGATGCAGCTGGCCGTCCCATCGATCACGCGGACGCTGGGATGGACGTGACGCTCCATATGCAGAATCCCGTCCACCCGCATGACCGCGTGTTCAAGGTCTACGACACGAAGCTCATGGCGGAGGCCAAGACGTATTATACGAGCGGCGCACCCATCCGCCGCATCCCTGTTGATGTGACAGTGACGGCAAACATTGGGCAGCCAATGACCATTTCCATGACCGATGCAGATGGTCATAACGTAGAAGCCACAACAGAATTCATCGGCGAACCGGCAAAAAAACGCCCGCTGACAGAGGAAACGCTCCGCAAACAGGTGGACCGTCTTGGCACAAGCGTGTTCGCGCTGCGTTCGTTTCACGCCAACATCGACGAAAATGTCATGTTCCCTGTGAGCGAGATCAACAAAGCACGGCAGAAAGCCGTGGAAGTGTTGGAGCAAGCGCGCTTGCATGATTTTGATCGCAAGGAAAGCCTCCCCCCTTTGGGGAGGTGCCCCGAAGGGGCGGATAAGCAGACACTTGGCGCTTCAGCGCCTAGTGGTCGCTTATGCCGCTTGCGGCAGAGGGTCACGCAGGTTCTTGATTCTTCTGTCGTTCGGAAGAATCGAGAATCTCAAACTACGTTACCCTCTCAGTCGCGCTTCGCGCGCCAGCTCCCCCAAGAGGGGAGCCATGGAATGACAGAACTCCTCGTTTCTGTCGATTCGTTAGAACATGCGCGTGCGGCATTGCAGGCTGGTGCTGATGCGATTCTTTTCGGCGGCGATTCCTATCATCACGTCGCACTCGCGCCGCATCACTACGAACAAGCCGTTGCACTCGCCAGCGAATTTCATAAAACGATTTGCTTCAACACGCCGCGCATCGTCCGCGACGAACATCTGCCGTCCGTCCTCGCTGTGCTCGAGGCGGCGCAATCGCTCCAGCCGGCAGCCATCTATGTTCACAACATGGGCATGCTTTCGCTCGTCAAAGAACGGAACCTTCCGATTCATACAGATACCTCGCTTGTCACGGCGAATCGTGAGACGCTCGCGTTCCACGCCTCGCAAGGCGTCGAGGCCGCGACGCTTTCCCCAGAGCTCACTCTCGAACAAGTCAAGCAGCTGGCCGCCATTTCCCCCATCGCACTCGAATGCCTCGTCCACGGCCCCATCGAACTCATGGTGTCCGAATATTGCACGCTCGGCAGTTTCGTCGGTACCGCAGGAAAGGACGGCAAGACAACACCTTCGCCTACCGGAAAAACCGGCGTTCCGGGCTGCTCCATGCCGTGCCTCCGCGGCCATTACGCGCTACGCGACCGCAAGGACATCACATTCCCCATCGTCTGCGACCAGTTCTGCCATATGCACATCCTGAACAGCCGCCCGCTTTCCATGCTGCCGCACCTCCCAGCCTTCCGCGCCGCCGACATCGCCCGCCTGCGCATCGAAGGACGCGCTTACGAGCCAGACGAACTTGCTGGCATCGTGAAAACCTATCAACGCGTCCTTCACATGAACGAAAATGATGCGATGGAACACGAAGAAGAACTCTCCGCCTGGGAAGGAAAGAATTTTACAAGAGGGCATTTCTTCCGTGGCGTGGGAAGGAAAGAAGAAGAAAATATAAAATTGGGCGAGCAATAAAATCGTTGTATCCGCGAGACTCTTATGAACTCCGGGAGGATGGGGCTTTCTCGCTGGAAATTTCTAAATTGAAGATTTACTTTTTCCAGCGGGGAAGCCCCCATCCGACACGAGCGAGAACAAATCTTCGCGTGCAAAAAACAAGGAGACAACATTGCAACCTTCATCCTATAAGATTTTAGAATATGACCGCATCCGTGCGTTGCTTGCCGATTGCGCGAGCAGCAGCCTCGGCAAGGAGCGCGCCCGCTCCATCGAGCCGTCGAGCGACCGCGAGGATGTCGCTGCGCGTCTTGCCGAAACCGCCGAAGCCGTCCGCATCGCAGGTTTTTCCGCGCCGCCGCTCGGCGGCATCCGCGACCTGCGTCCGATGCTGAAGAAAGTCAAGCTCGGCGCCGCGCTGACACTCGACGAACTTATGGACGTCCGCAGCTTCCTCTATGCGACGCGCAATGTCAAAGAATTTTTCAAGACGCTCGAAACCGACGCGCCGATGCTCAAAGACGCCGCGCATACGCTCGAACTCCTCGGCCAGCTCGAACGCAGCCTTGATCTCGCCATCGACGAGCACGGCGAACTGCGCGATGACGCGAGCGTCGAACTTCGCCGCATCCGCCGCGAGCGCGCCGCTGCCGAAGCGCATATCAAAGAACGCATCAACGCGATTCTCCATGCGCCCGAGCATCAGAAACATTTCCAAGACGCGCTCGTCACCATCCGCGACGAGCGCTACGTCCTGCCTGTCAAGGCCGAATACCGCCGCTTTTTCCCCGGCATCGTCCACGATCAGAGCGCGACGGGCGCCACGCTCTTCATCGAGCCGATGGCGATCGTCGAGGCCGGCAACGACATCAAGCAGCTTACGATTGCCGAGCAGCGTGAGATCACGCGCATCCTCAAGAGCTTGTCGCATCAAGTGCAACAGCAAGAGGACGCGCTCACAGCGAATGCCGACATCCTCGCGCAGATCGATTTCGCGTTTGCAAAAGCGCGCTTTGCCTTCCGCATGAAGGCTACGGAGCCGCAGGTCTCTGCAGGGCGCGAGACGCATCTGCTCTCCGCGCGCCATCCGCTCATCCCGGAGGACAAGGTCGTGCCGATTGACATCGAGCTCGGCACGCGCTTTTCCATGCTGCTTATCACGGGACCGAATACGGGCGGCAAGACCGTCAGCATGAAGACGCTCGGCCTCCTCGTGCTCATGGCGCAGAGCGGCTGCTTTTTGCCTGTCCAGCAGGGCTCGACGATTGCGCTTTACAACGATGTCTTTGCCGACATCGGCGACGAGCAGAGCATCGAGCAGAGCCTTTCGACGTTTTCCGCGCACATGACGCATATCGTTTCCATCCTCGACCAAGCGGGCGCAGATGACCTCGTCCTCGTCGACGAACTCGGCGCCGGCACGGATCCTGAGGAAGGTGCGGCGCTCGCCATGGCCATCCTCGAGCGCTTGCTGACGCTCGGCGCAGCGACCGTCGCGACGACGCATTATTCCGAGCTCAAGACGTTCGCTTATACAAAAGCGGGCATCGAGAACGCCTGCGTCGAGTTCGATGTCAAGACGTTGCGCCCGACGTACCGCCTGCTCATCGGCATCCCGGGCGCGAGCAACGCGTTTGCCATCAGCGGCCGCCTCGGCCTCGCGGACAGTATCATCCTGCGCGCGAAAGAACTCATCCGTGCCGATCATGCACAATTCGAGCATGTCGTGGGCGACCTCGAACAACAGAAGATGATGTACGAGCAGATGAATGCCGACATCGCCGAGCGCCAGCAGCGCGTCCGCAAGCTTGAAGCGAAGGTGAGCGCGCAGCAGTCGGAGTTCGACCGAAAAAAAGGCGACCTCATCAAAAAAGCACGACAAGAAAGCGCGGCGCTCGTCCGTCGCACGCGCCGCGAAGCGGAAGACATCATCGACCAGCTCAAAAAGCAATTCGATGACCAGGGCATCCACGCGCGCCAGGAAGCCATGCAGGAAGCGCGCCGCCGCCTGAATGAAGCGAGCGCGAAAGCACGCCCGGGCATCGTCGGCCAGAAGCATCTCGGCAAGAAAATCGATCTCAAGACATTGCAACCCGGCGACACCGTTTACTTGACGAAACTCGATCAGAAGGGCACGGTCCTCGCCATCCAAGGCAAGGAGCTCGAGCTCCAGGTCGGCAGCCTGCGCACGAGCGTGCGTGCGAAGGATTGCCGCTTCCTCGGCCACGGCGGCGAGGGCGGCGGTGAAACGCTGATGAATGGTGCGAAAGCGCCGCTCGCAAAAGACGGCGGCAAACACGCATGGGCATCGTCAGGCAATGGCGGCACGGGCGTCTACCGGCAGTCGCGCGGCACGACGGATCTCTTGGGCAAGACCGCGACCGCGCGTCGCGAGATCGACATCCGCGGCCTCATGGTCGACGAGGCGGAGAGCACGCTCGGCAAATTCATCGACGACGCGCAGATCGCCGGCCTCGGCGAGATCCTCATCATCCACGGCAAAGGCACGGGCGCGCTCCGCAAAGGCGTGCAGGCGTACCTCAAGCATCATGCAAGCGTGCTGTCGTATCAGTTTGCCGACCAGACGGACGGCGGCACGGGCGCGACGGTCGTGCAGCTCAAGTAATCCGCTCAGAAGCACATTCGTATTTTCTTCTTTTCACTTTCATACTTTCGTGCTAGAATAGTCCAGTATGTATTTTGAGGGGATTCCGATCGCAGGGATTCCCACAGGAGGTAATGAAAGGACAACATGGAGAAACGCACACCCGCCAGCCGTGCACCAAAGTCGTCTGGGAACGGCAAGCGCATCGCGCTTGGATTCCTCATCGTCCTGCTCGTCATGGTGACGGGCATCGGCTGCGGCTTCCTCACGGCCAGCATGAATACGAAGCCGGATCTCGCGCATGACATCCTGCCGCCGGCGTCGTCGCACATCTATGATATCAATGGCAATGAGATCGCGAACATCCACGCGGATGAAAACCGCGAACCCGTGAAAATCGCGCAGGTGCCGAAGAATTTGCAGAATGCATTTGTCGCCGTCGAAGACAACCGCTTCTACGACCACATGGGCATCGACCCGCGCGGCATCGCGCGCGCCATCTACGCGAACATCAGCGGCCGCGCCGTCACGGAAGGCGGCTCGACGATCACGCAGCAGCTTGCGAAAAATGCGTACCTCACGCAAGACCGCACGCTGAAGCGCAAGATCCAGGAAGTGTTCCTCGCGCTGCAGCTCGAGCGCCAATACACGAAGCAGGAAATCCTCGAGCTTTACCTGAACCAGATTTATTTCGGCCAGGGCGCCTATGGCGTGCAGGCGGCTGCGCAGACGTATTTCGGCAAAAATGTCGAAGACCTCGACCTCAATGAATGCGCCATGCTCGCCGGCATCCCGAAGAGCCCGAACTACTATTCGCCGATGAACAACCTCCAGGCCGCGCAGGAACGCAAGGGCGTCGTGCTCGACCAGATGGCGAAATACGGCTACATCACGGAGAGCGAAGCAGCGAAGACGAAAAAGGCGGACGTCACGCTCGTCAAGCCGAAACCGAAAGAAGAAACGAAACAAGCTTCCTATTTCGTCGACTACGTCACGCAGCTCATGATCGACAAGTATGGGGCGGATGCTGTCTATAAAGAAGGCCTCAAGATCTACACGACCATCGACATGGACATGCAGAAAGCAGCCGAGGCGGCCATGACGAACCTGCCGAATGGCGCCGTCGATGCCAATGGCATCCAGCAGCCGCAGGGCGCGCTCGTCGCCATCGACCCGCACAACGGCTACATCAAGGCCATGGTCGGCGGCCGCGGCACGGATCAGTTCAACCGCGCGACGATGGCCGAGCGCCAGCCGGGCTCGGCATTCAAACCGTTCGTCTTCGCGGCGGCACTCGAAAACAAGTTCACGCCGGGCACGGTCATCGATGACAGCCCCATGAAGGTTGGCGATTGGGAGCCGCAGAACTACAACCGCACGTTCAACGGCAAGGTCACGTTGCGCTATGTCGCCGAGCAGTCGCTGAACGTCCCGACCGTCAAGATCGCACAGAAGCTCGGCATCGACAAGCCGATTTATTACGCGCAGGAAATGGGCATCAGCACGTTCGTCCTCGACGGCCCGCAGAATGACCGCAACCTCGCGACGGCGCTCGGCGGCCTGACGAAAGGCGTGACGCCTTTAGAGCTCACGAGCGCGTATGGCACGTTTGCGAACAAGGGCGTGCACGTCGATCCCGTCTGCGTCGTCAAAGTCCTCGACCGCAACGGCAAAGTGCTCGAGCAGGCCGAGCCGAAGCAGCGCAGCGTCATCAGCGAGCAAAGTGCCGCCGAGCTCACGTCCATGCTCCAAGGCGTCATCCAGAAGGGCACGGGCACGCGCGCGAACATCGGCCGCCCGGCTGCCGGCAAGACCGGCACGACGAGCGACTACCATGACGCATGGTTCGTCGGCTATACGCCCGACCTCGTCGCCGGCGTCTGGATCGGCAGCGACAACAACGCGTCGCTCGGCGGCATGAGCGGCGGCTTGACGCCTGCCGTCATCTGGAAGGCTTTCATGAGCAAGGCGCTCGCCTCGACGCCCGCGAAGAACTTCGACGGCAGCAGCGCGTCGAAAGCAGATGCGATCGGCGAGCTCGAGAACGACAAGAAGTCCGAGCTCAAGAAAGGCAACGCGAAGGACACGAAGACCGGTAAGACGGACGCGAAGACGACGGAAGGCAAGAGCACGGCGTCGCCAGCAGCCCAGAGCGCAGCTGGCGGCCAGCAAGCGCCTGCGCAACAGCAGCAAGCGCCAGCGCCCCAGCCCGCCGCGCCAACGCCTGGCAATGCGCCAGAACCGGGCGGCGGCGTCTCGAAAGGACGGAATTAACCGCTCGATCGCTCCCAAAACAGGGAAGCCGTAGATAAAGGAGAATTTCTTTTGAGCAACGTATTTGATACATTAGTCGAGCGCGGCTTTGTCGCGCAGTGCACAGACGAGGCAGGCCTCCGTGACCTCTTTGACAAAGAGCAGGTCTCGTTCTACATCGGCTTTGACCCGACGGCCGACAGCCTTCATGCCGGCCATTTCATCGCCCTCATGGCCATGGCGCACATGCAGCGCGCCGGCCATCGTCCCATCTGCCTCGTCGGCGGCGGCACGGGCACGGTCGGCGACCCGTCGGGCCGCACGGACATGCGCAAAGTCCTGACGGATGAACAGATCGAGCACAACTGCAACTGCTTCAAAGAGCAGATCGCTCGTTTCATTGACTTTAAGGGTGGCAAAGCCATCATGGCGAATAACGGCGACTGGCTCCGGAAGCTCAACTACATCGACCTCCTGCGCGACGTCGGCGCTTGCTTCACCGTGAACCGTATGCTCGCAGCCGAATGCTACAAGCAGCGCTGGGAAAAAGGCCTGACGTTCCTCGAATTCAACTACATGGTCATGCAGGCTTATGACTTCCTCGAGCTGAACCGCCGCTATGGATGCAAGCTCCAGATGGGCGGCGACGACCAGTGGTCGAACATCATCGCGGGCGTCGAGCTGAACCGCCGCAAGAACGGCACGACGGTCTACGGCCTTACAAACAAGCTGCTGACGAAGAGCGACGGCAAGAAGATGGGCAAGACGGCCGGCGGCGCGCTCTGGCTCGACGCGGAGAAGACGAGCCCGTACGAGTTCTATCAGTATTGGCGCAACGTCGACGACGCCGATGTTGAAAAGTGCCTCGCACTCCTGACATTCCTGCCGATGGAAGAAGTGCATGAGCTCGCCAGCCGCGAAGGCGCGGCCATCAACGAGTCGAAAGCGGTCCTCGCCTACGAAGTCACGAAGATCGTGCACGGCGAGGAAGCGGCGAAGCAGGCGAAAGCTGGCGCAGAGAAGATGTTCGGTGGCGCGGGCGGCACGGCAGAGGATATGCCGAAAGTCGCGGGCAAGCCGGGCGAGAAACTTCTCGACGTGCTGACGCGCGGGAACGTCTTCGCCTCGAAAGGCGAAGGCCGCCGCCTCATCAAGCAGAATGGCCTCACGCTGAACGACGCGAAAGTCACGGACGAGAATTATACGCTGACCGAAGCGGATTTTTCCGGCGAAAACGGCACGGCCGTCATTCGCAAGGGCAAGAAGAAGCACTACCAGATTGTCAAGGACTAAGACTTGGCACTAGTCAAAGCACAAGAATTGTGATAAAATATTTCCTGCTATTTGAGCTACAAATTTTATGTGGAGGCTATTTGCCTGGCGGCAAATGGCTAAGACATCCCTAAGTGCTGAAGCGCTAAGGGCTATCTTAAAGGAGTCTTATTTTTATGTCAGGACATTCCAAATGGGCCAATATCAAACGCAAGAAGGGCGCGAATGATGCCATCCGCGGCAAGATCACGACGAAGATCGGCCGCGAGATCACGATTGCCGTCCGCATGGGCGGTGCGGATCCGACGGGCAATATGCGCCTGAAGCTTGCGCTGTCGAAAGCGAAGTCGAACAACATCCCGAAGGACAACATCAAGCGCGCCATCGAGAAAGGCCTCGGCAACAGCGAGAGCGGCAACTACGAAGAGCTCATGTACGAAGGCTATGGCCCGGCTGGCACGGCGGTCATGCTCGACATCCTCACGGACAACCGCAACCGCACGGCAGCCGATGTGCGCCACCTGTTCTCGAAATACGGTGGCAACCTCGGCCAGGACGGCTGCGTTGCGTGGATGTTCAAGAAAAAAGCGGTGTTCGTCGTCGAGAAAGAAACGTTTGATGACGAGGACGCGCTCATGGAAATCGTGCTCGACGCGGGCGCCGAGGACATGAGCTCCGAAGGCGACGTCTTCGAGATCACGGCAGAGCCGGATGCCTATGACGCCATCGAGCAGGCGCTCGGCGAGAAGGGCATCGAGACGGCTTCCGCCGAAGTCACGATGGTGCCGGACACGACGGTGCACCTCGAAGGCAAAGACGCCGAAAAGATGCAGACGCTCGTCGACGCACTCGAAGAGAACGATGACGTGCAGAACGTCTACAGCAACTACGAGATCGACGAAGAAGACGAAGAATAAGTTCGTTTCCCAGCAGTCTTCCCCTCAGGGGAAGGGGGACCGCGAAGCGGTGGAAAGGGTCCCCTGCACGGCGTATCAATGCGTACATCTTAACTTCCGCGGGTGCGAAAAGCACCTGCGGATTTTTTTAGGAGGCTTTCCATGATCGCACTCGGCATCGACCCCGGCACGGCCATCTGCGGCTATGGCTTCGTCGAGACGCAAGGCAGCCGCCTCATCCCGCGCGCCTACGGATCGATCTTCACGACGCCGGACATGCGCATGGAAGACCGGCTCATGAAGATCTACGACGGCCTCGACGCACTCATCAAGCAGTACCAGCCGGACGTCATGGGCGTCGAGAAGCTCTTTTTCAGCCGCAACGTCACGACGGCGATCCCCGTCGGCCAGGCGCGCGGCGTCGTGCTGCTCGCGGCCGCAAAGAACGGCGTGCGCCTCGTCGAGCGCACGCCGATGCAGATCAAGCAAGATGTCACGGGCTATGGCAAGGCGACGAAGCAGCAGGTCATCTATATGGTGACGAAGCTCCTGCACCTGCCAGCGCCGCCGAAGCCCGACGATACGGCCGATGCGCTCGCCATTGCCATTTGCACAACATATTGCTTAAGAAGCGTCGCGTGGAGGAATACTTGAAGAAAAGCCTCCCCCAGAGGGGGAGGCTATGGAAGAGGCCTCCGCTCAGAAAGGACGAATCACATGATCGGATTTTTGCGTGGCACGGTCGCGAGCCTCAAGGCAGACACCTGCCTTTTAGATGTGCATGGCGTCGGCTATCGCGTCAGCATTTCGGATGCGACGCGGCGCGAGCTTGCGCAGGGCAGGGAAGCGCAGCTCTTCACGTATCTTTCCGTGCGCGAAGACGCGCTGCAGCTCTATGGCTTCCGCACGGAGCAGGAATACGACATGTTCCTCGTGCTCATCGGCATTTCGGGCATCGGGCCGAAAGTCGCGCTCGGCATCCTCTCGTCCATCACGGTCAGCCGCCTCGCGACGGCCATCACGAACGAGCAGACGAGCGTGCTGACGAAGCTGCCGGGCATCGGCAAAAAATCTGCTGAGCGCTTGATCCTCGAGCTCAAAGACAAGCTCGCGTTCGCTTCCGCCAAAGATGCGGAGCTCACGCTCACGAGCGACGTCCCCGTCGGCAATACGATCCTCGAAGAAGCCTCGGCTGCGCTCACGGCGCTCGGCTTCGCGCAAAATGAAATCCTCGTCGCCCTGCGCGGTGTCGAAAACTGCACGACATCGGAGCAAGCCATCAAGCAAGCACTCAAGAAGCTCAGTCGTTCGTGACAGATTTCATTTCACCTGCTCTCGTCACGGGAGCAGGTTTTTCGCGTATTTCCTTTTATGCAAAAATGTGATAGAATGTATGCCGTAAGGCAACAAGTACGGGAGGCTGTTCCATTGAATTTTTTCCGCACGAAAGCGATTGACGAATATCAGGAAGATGCCAAAGCAACGCACCTCAAGCGTGCCATGGGCGCGTTCGATGTGACGATGCTCGGCGTCGGCGTCATCGTCGGCACGGGCATTTTCGTCCTGACGGGTGTCGCGGCCGCGAAGTACGCCGGCCCGGCACTCATGATTTCGTTCTTGATCGCTTCCATCACCTGCGCATTCGTCTCCATGACGTACAGCGAGCTCGCCTCCATGGTGCCGGTCGCTGGCAGCGCCTATGCCTATGCCTATACGTCCGTCGGCGAGCTTTTTGCATGGCTCGTCGGCTGGAACCTCGTGCTCGAATACTCTGTCGGCGCGTCCGCTGTCGCCGGCGGCTGGTCGGCCTACGTCTGTGGCCTCCTCAAAACCGCGGGCGTCGAGCTGCCGCAGACGCTCACGGCTGTGCCTGCGGACGGCGGCCTCGTGAATCTGCCGGCGATGCTCATCACGCTATTTTTGACGTTCTTGCTCATCCGCGGCGTGCATGAGAGCGTGACGGTCAACAAAGCGCTCGTCGCCGTGAAGCTCGCGGCGATCTTCCTGTTCTTGTTCCTCGCGGCGCCGTCCGTCGACGTCACGAATTGGGAGCCGTTCGCGCCCTTCGGCTGGGCGGGCATCTCGGCAGGTGCGGCTGTCATTTTCTTCGCTTATCTCGGCGTCGACTCCGTCGCGACTGCAGCGGAAGAAACAAAAAATCCCGCACGCGACATGCCAATCGGCATCATCGCCTCGCTCGCCATCTGCACGCTCCTCTACATCGCCGTGACGGCCGTCATGACGGGCAACGTGCCGTACGCTGAGCTCGATAATGCCGAGCCCGTCGCTTTTGTCCTGCGCGAGCTTGGCTACCGCTTCGGCTCCGCGCTCGTCGGCACGGGCGCCATCGCCGGCCTCACGACCGTGCTGCTCGTCATGATGTATGCGCAGACGCGCGCATTTTTCGCCATGAGCCGCGACGGCCTCATCCCGCAGTCCGTCTGCAAAATCCATGAGAAATATCGCACGCCGCACCGCATCACAATCATCGTCGGCATCGCCGTGGCGCTCATTTCCGGCTTCACGCCGATCAACGTCGTCGCCGAAATGTGCAGCGTCGGCACGCTGTTCGCGTTCCTCGTCTCCGCCGTCGGCGTCGTCGTCCTGCGCTATCGTGCGCCGGAAGCAAAGCGCCCGTTCCGTTGCCCGGCTGTCCACCTCATGAGCGTCCTCGCCGTGCTCAGCTGCGGCTATATCATGTACAACCTTTCGTCCATGACGTGGGAACGCTTCTGGATCTGGAGCGCGGCCGGCCTCGCGATTTACTTCCTTTACGGCTATCGTCATAGTCGCGAAAACAAGTAATTATGTTTCAATCAATATAAAATATGACAAGAACCGTTTACAATCGTCCTTGTGACGTGTAAAATAAGAGAAAAGGTATTTTGTATACCGAATCACAAAATTTGGTCGGAAGCTATTTGCCAGTCGGCAAATGGCTAACATATCCGTAAGCGCGAAAGCGCGAACGGCGATCTTAATGAGGGGAGCTTTCAACACATGAGCAAACACATGAAGACCATGGATGGCAACACGGCTGCTGCGTACATCTCGTACGCTTTCACGGATGTCGCCGCGATTTACCCGATCACCCCGTCGTCCCCGATGGCCGAGCACGTCGATGAGATGGCCGCGCACGGCGCGAAGAACCTCTTCGGCGAAAAAGTCCGCGTCATCGAGATGCAGTCCGAAGCCGGCGCTGCGGGCGCTGTCCACGGCTCGCTGCAGGCGGGCGCACTGACGACGACCTACACGGCGTCGCAGGGCTTCCTCCTCATGATCCCGAATCTCTACAAGATTTCGGGCGAGCTGCTGCCGGGCGTCTTCCACGTCTCTGCGCGCGCACTCGCGACGAGCTCGCTGAACATCTTCGGCGATCAGCAGGATGTCATGGCTGCTCGCCAGGCTGGTTGCGCCATGCTCGCCGAGGCCAGCGTCCAGGAAGTCATGGACCTCTCGGCCGTTGCGCATCTCGTCGCCATCAAAGGCCGCGTCCCCTTCATCAACTTCTTCGACGGCTTCCGTACGTCGCATGAAATCCAGAAGATTGAAGTCGTCGACTATGATGATCTCGGCAAGATCCTCGACTGGGATGCCGTCGCGGCGTTCCGCCGTCGCGCGCTGAATCCGGATCATCCGGTCATCCGCGGCACGGCGCAGAACCCGGACATCTACTTCCAGGAGCGCGAGGCCGTCAACCGTTACTACGATGCGATCCCGCAGCTCGTCGAGGATGCCATGGCCGATCTCGCGAAGATCACGGGCCGCGAGCATCATCTGTTCGACTACTACGGCGCAAAGGATGCTGACCGCGTCATCATCGCCATGGGCTCCATCTGCCAGACGGCGGAAGAAGTCGCGACGTACCTCAACGCGCAGGGCGAAAAAGTCGGTCTCCTGTCCGTCCATCTCTATCGTCCGTTCTCCGTCGAGCATTTCTTGAAAGCCTTACCGAACACGGTCAAAAAAATCGCTGTCCTCGACCGCACGAAAGAGCCGGGCGCGATCGGCGAGCCGCTGTACCTCGACGTCAAAGCGGCGTACTACGGCCAGGAGAATGCTCCAGTCATCGTCGGCGGCCGCTACGGCCTCGGCGGCAAAGACACGACGCCGGACCAGGTGTTTGCTGTCTATGAAGAGCTGAAGAAAGACAGCCCGCTCCACGGCTTCTCCATCGGCATCGAAGACGATGTGACGAACCTCTCGCTTACGCCGGCGCACAGCGATGTCGACCTCACGCCGGAAGGCACGACGGCCTGCAAGTTCTGGGGCCTCGGCTCGGACGGCACGGTCGGCGCAAACAAGAGCGCCATCAAGATCATCGGCGACAAGACGGATATGTACGCGCAGGCGTACTTCGCCTATGACTCGAAGAAATCCGGCGGCATCACGATGAGCCATCTGCGCTTCGGCAAGCAGCCCATCACGAGCCCGTACCTCATCAACAAGGCGGACTTCATCTCCTGCTCGCAGCAGTCGTATGTCTATGCGTATGACCTGCTCGCCGGCCTGAAGCCGCACGGCGTGTTCCTCCTGAACACGGTCTGGGACGATGCGGCGCTCGACAAGCATCTGCCGGCCTCCATGAAGCGCTACATCGCTCAGAACGAGATCGAATTCTACACGGTCAACGCTGTCGATATCGCGAAAGGCCTCGGCCTTGGCGGCCGCTTCAACATGGTCATGCAGTCCGCGTTCTTCAAGCTCGCGAACATCATTCCGATTGACACGGCCGTTGAGTATCTGAAAGACGCTGTTGTCAAGTCGTATGGCAAGAAAGGCGAAAAAGTCGTCTCCATGAACCAGGGCGCCATCGACCAGGGCATCGCGGCGCTGCACAAAGTGGAAGTCCCGGCTGCATGGAAAGACGCGCAGGAGGCTCCGAAAGCAAAGAAAGACGTTCCTGCTTTCATCACGGAAATCCAGGAAATCATGAACCGTCAGGAAGGCGAGAAGCTCGCGGTCTCGCACTTCGCCCATGGCATGGAAGACGGCACGTTCCCGGTCGGCGGCTCGGCCTATGAGAAACGTGGCACGGCCATCAACGTGCCGGCTTGGGACAGCGCGAAGTGCATCGGCTGCAACCAGTGCTCGTTCGTCTGCCCGCACGCAGCGATCCGTCCTGTCCTCACGACGGACGAAGAACTCGCAGCAGCACCAGAGGGCATGACGTCCACACCGTCGAAAGTCGCGAAGGGCATGCACCTCACGATCGCCGTCTCGACGCTCGACTGCCTCGGCTGCGGCAACTGCGCGCAGGTCTGCCCGGTCAAGGCGCTTACGATGACGCCGTTGACGGATGCAGAAAAAGACCGCCAGAAATATTTCGACTACGGCATCGACCCGAAGAAGGTCGCGCCGAAGAAGAACCCGGTCAAGAAGACGACGGTCATCGGCTCGCAGTTCGAGCAGCCGCTGTTCGAGTTCTCCGGCGCGTGCGCCGGCTGCGGCGAGACGCCGTATGCGAAGCTCCTCACGCAGCTCTTCGGCGACCGCATGATGATCTCGAATGCGACGGGCTGCTCCTCCATCTGGGGCGCGTCCGCTCCTGCGATGCCGTACACGAAGAACGCGAAGGGCCAGGGCCCGGCGTGGGCGAATTCGCTGTTCGAGGACAACGCAGAGTACGGCCTCGGCATGGCGCTCGGCGTCAAAGCCATCCGCGAACGCCTCGCGGCCAGCATGAAAGCCGCCGTCGAAGCGGGCAAGGGCTCGGACGACCTCAAAGCCGCGATGAACGACTGGGCTCTCCACATCGCTGACGGCGAAGGCACGCGCGACCGCGCTGAAAAGCTCACGGCGCTCCTCGAAGCAGAGAAGGGCGACGACAAGGAGCTCAATGCGATCTATGACGAGCGCGACTACTTCGTCAAGCGCTCGCAGTGGATCCTCGGCGGCGACGGCTGGTCGTACGATATCGGCTACGGCGGCGTCGACCACGTCCTCGCGTCTGGCGAAGACGTCAACATCTTCGTCTTCGATACGGAAGTCTATTCGAACACGGGCGGCCAGGCCTCGAAAGCCACGCCGGCCGCGGCCATCGCACAGTTCGCTGCTTCCGGCAAGCGCACGAAGAAGAAGGATCTCGGCCTCATGGCCATGACGTACGGCTACGTCTACGTCGCGCAGATCGACATGGGTGCCGACCACAACCAGGTCCTCAAGGCCATCTCCGAAGCCGAAGCTTATCATGGCCCGTCGCTCGTCATCGCCTATGCGCCGTGCATCAACCACGGTATCCGCAAGGGCATGGGCAACAGCCAGCTCGAAGCGAAGCTCGCAGTCGAGTGCGGTTACTGGGCGAACTTCCGCTACAACCCGCAGCTCCTCGGCACGGACAAGAACCCGTTCAGCCTCGATTCCAAGGCTCCGGACTGGGCCAAGTTCCAGGAATTCCTCATGGGCGAGAACCGCTACATCAACCTGAAGCGCTCGTTCCCCGAGGCTGCCGAAGCGCTGTTCGAGAAGACGCAGCATGACGCCGAGACGCGTTACAACCATTACGCGAAACTCGCCGGCCGCGAATAACATAAAATTTTTCAAGAAATGAAAAATTTTACTTGCATTTTCCTCGCAAGTAGCGTATAATCATCATCGTTGTCGGGATGTGGCACAGTTTGGTAGCGCGCTTCGTTCGGGACGAAGAGGCCGCAGGTTCGAATCCTGTCATCCCGACCATTGATGAAAATAGAGGGGCTGTTGCAGTTAGCGATTTTTCGCTGCTGCACAGCTCCTTTTTTGTGTCGTTGAGACAAATTGAAGAGGTCGCGCTCATTTTCGCATCAGATGCCGAAAAGCGGGCATAGAAAATCAGGCGGTTCGCGAAACCGTCTTTTTCTATCCCCGTTTTCATTTGTCTGGACGGTTTTACGCCGCCGCTTTTACTGGTATGCGGTGGCGGCCTGCCGTTCCGTGCTGGATCTTGTGGTGCAATTTTTGAATGTTATGCGCCATGGCCAGAAGCATGACGGCGAGAAGGGCGTTTCCGGTGCCTCTCCCGAGAAATCGGCGGAAGCCCATGTCTTCCTTGATGTCCGCGAATGCTCCCTCAGCTTGGATGCTCCGGTTGACGCGCAGCTCGATGCCCTCTTCCGACGTGATCCTCTCGAGGTCTTCCTGCCGCTGGCGTAGGAACTTCTTCGCGACGGTGAGGCGCTTCGTGCGTTCTTCCATCGGCTTCTTGAAATGGTTGCCGTGGATGCAGTTCTCCTTCATCGGGCAGTTCGTGCAATCCTCGCAGGCGTAGCAGGTCTTCTCGCTCTTGTAGCCGGTTTTTGTCGTATGCTGATACGTCCGTTCGGCCTTCAGCTTGCGACCGTTCGCGCAGATGTAGGCGTCTTCGTCCGGGAGGTACGTCATGTTCTCGAAGCGCCCGATGTCGTTCTTCCATTTCCTCGTCTTGCTCTTCTCGTAGCTTACAGGCTTGATGAAGGATTTCAAGCCGAGGTCCTCGAGGTAGGTATAGTTTTCCTCGCTCTCGTATCCGGCGTCTGCGACGACGTTCTCGCAGCATGTCCCGTAATACTTCTCGAACTCGCGCAGGAAGGGGACGAGCGTGTTGGTGTCGGTCGTCTGCGGTCCGACGCTCGCCCAGAGGATGAATTCGGAGTCGCTGCCGTACTGGACGTTGTAGGCGGGCTTGAGCTGGCCGTTCTTCATGGCGTCTTCTTTCATGCGCATGAAAGTCGCGTCCTTGTCGGTTTTCGCGTAGCTGTTGCGGCCTCTCATTTCATGGAGCTCGGCGATGTAATTCTTGAGGCGTACGATGTAGCTGTCGAGCTCTTCGAGGGCTCTCTGGATGGGTTCCTTCCGCTTTCCCGAGCCGTGAACGAATACGGTGCCGTCCGCCACGATCTTCTGACGGAGCTTGCGACGGAGATTCTTAAGCTGGCGCAGATGAACCGCATCCCCGCAGGCAATGTGGAGGTCGAAGTCGGAACCTGTTTTCTCGAGGAAGGCAGGGAGCTTTGCGAGGAGCTTGTCCCGATGCTTCTCGACGGCTTTTCGCCAGACGAACTTGTATTTGTTGGCGAAGGATTCGATTTTTGTGCCGTCGATGAAGATGTCTTGGAATGTGACCGCGCCGAGCTTTTCGAGGAGCTTCCCCATCTGCGCGAAGATTTCCTTGATGCAGGGGCGCAGGCGCTTCGTGAGGAAGCGGGAGATGGTCGCGTGATCCGGGGCAGGCTTGCCTTCGAGCAGATACATGAACTTGATGTTGCTGCGGCAGGCTTCTTCGATTTTCCGCGTCGAGAAGATGCTGTTCGCGTAGGCGTAGGAAAGGATGGCGAGCATCTGCGCTGGCGACGCCTGATTTCGATTGACGTGGTGACAATTCTGATACAGGGCCGATAGATCCATTCCTCCAATGCAATAGCGCACCAGGCGGACGGGGTCATCCTTTGGAATCTGAACTTCGATGTTAAGCGGAAGAACCAGTTGATATGGTTGTTCCAATGACGTATAATCTTGCATAGAGTTGATGTTTTGCATATCTCAATTCTACACCAAATCCCGAGCCATTACAGCCCGGGATTTTCTGTTGCATAAAAATAGGAGCTGCTGCAATAACTGCAACAGCCCCTTTTTGTGTTATGAAAAAGCTACACTCTATTGATCGGGCACGATGAAGATGATAGAAGGTGGCGGCATCCGCGTGCTACTTTATAAGTCCGGGAAGGCGGGGGTGTTTCCCTGGAAATTTTTAGCTCCGAAGGAGGTACTTTTTCCAGGGGAATACCCCCGCCTGACTGCGAACAAGAAAAAAACGTTCGCGTGCCAAACCCGTATCTTTATGCTATACTGTAACCCAAAGTATGCAACATAGGAGGTTCATCCACATGAACATCAACGATAAGGTTCACGGCTTCCGCCTCGACCGCCGTGAGATCATTCCCGAAGCAAACGTCATCGCCCATGTCTTCACGCATGAGAAGACCGGCGCGCGGCTCTTGTATCTCAAAGCCGACGACGACAACAAAGTCTTTTCCATCTCGTTCCGCACGCCGCCGACCGACGACACGGGCGTCGCGCATATCGTCGAGCACTCGACGCTCTGCGGCTCACGGAACTATCCGCTGAAAGAGCCGTTCGTCGAGCTCGTCAAAGGCAGCCTCAATACGTTCCTCAACGCCATGACGTATCCCGACAAGACGATGTATCCGCTCGCGAGCCGCAACGACAAGGATTTCCAGAACCTCATGGACGTCTACCTCGATGCCGTCTTTTATCCCGCCATGCGCGAAAATCCGCAGGTGCTCATGCAGGAAGGCTGGCACTATGAGATCGACGACCCGAAAGCGCCGCTCCGCTACAGCGGCGTCGTCTACAACGAGATGAAAGGCGCGCTCTCTGCACCGGACGACCTCCTCGAGAGCCGCACGCTGCAGGCGCTCTATCCTGACACGACATATCATTACGAGTCCGGTGGCGAGCCGACGGCCATCCCGCAGCTCACGCAGCAGATGTTCTGCGATTTCCACGCGCGCTATTACCACCCGTCAAATTCCTATCTCTTCCTTTACGGCGATATGGACATCGACGAAAAGCTCGAATACCTCGACAGCACGTACCTCTCGCACTTCGACCGCATCCCCGTGCCGTCCCATATCGACACGCAAGCGCCGTTTGACGGCCTGCAGCGCCTCACGCGCCACTATCCGATCGGGGCAGGAGAGAACACGGCAGAAAAAACGTTCCTCGCTTATGCCTTCCAGACGGGCGAGGCAAAAGACGTGTTCACGATGACGGCGCTCGAGATCCTCGAGCACGCGCTCTTGCGCACGCCGGCCGCGCCGCTCCGCAAGGCGCTCCTCGATTCGCATCTCGGCAAAGACGTCGACTCGACGTTCGAGACCGACCTCATGCAGCCGTATTTTTCCATCATCTTGAACAATTCCGAGCCCGACCGCGCCGAGACGTTCCGCCACGTCGTGCGCAGCGTGCTCTACGACCTCGTGAACCACGGCATCGACCGCACGCTGCTCGAAGCCTCGATCAACCTCTTCGAGTTCAAGCTGCGCGAGGCGGACTTCGGCAGCGCGCCGAAAGGCCTCATCTACAACATCCGCTGCATGAAGAGCTGGCTCTATGACGGCGATCCGACGACGTACCTCTACTACGAAGGCACGCTCCGCAAGCTGCGCGAAGGCCTCGACACCGGCCTGTTCGAGCGCCTCATCCGCACGTACCTGCTCGACAATCCGCATGCCGTCCTCCTGACGTTCGCGCCGTCGAAGACGCTGGCTGTTGAAAAGGAAAAAGCGGTCGCCAAGGAACTCGCGGCACGCAAGGCGGCCATGAGCGAGCGCGACATCGAACGCGTCATCGAGGCGACGCGCGCGCTCAAAGAGCGGCAGGGCACGCCCGACAGCCCGGAAGCGCTCGCGACGATCCCCATGCTCACGCGCGGCGACATCCGCAAGGCTGCCGAAGTGCTGCCGCTCGTGGTGAAAGAACAGGATGGCGTGACGCTCCTCGAAAGCGCCGTCGATACGAGCGGCATCTGCTACTTCCAATTTTATTTTGATGCCGGCACCGTGCCGCAGGCGGATCTCCCGTATGCCTATCTCCTCTGTGCCTTGCTCGGCAGCGTCGACACGAGCAAGCACACGTACACGGAGCTCGCGAACCTCACGAACCTCCATACGGGCGGCATCTCGTTCGACCTCGGCGCCTACAGCGCGAAAGACGATCCGCAGGCGCTGCGCCCGAAATTCAAAGTCAAGGCGAAATGCTTTACGCGCAAGCTGCCCGAGCTCTCCGCGCTCCTTCAGGAAATCCTCACAGAAAGCCAGTTCTCCGACGCGAAACGCCTGCGCGAGCTCTTGCAGGAAGAGCAAGTCGGCATCGAGATGAGCCTGCAAAGGAGCGCACACCAGATCGTCGCAAGCCGCGTCGCCGCGTGCTTCACGAATGCCGCTGCCTACACGGAAGAGGGCGGCCTGCCGTACTACCAGTTCGTCAAAGCGTTCCTCAAGGACTTCGACGCGTCGCTGGAAAAACTCCAGCACGTCGCCGCAGAAATCCTGCCGCGCCTCACGAACCGCCACGGCCTCGCCATCAGCCTCACGGCCTCGGAGGAAGACCTCCCGAAAGCCGAACGCGAACTGCGCGCCTTCCTGCCGTCCCTTCCGGCTGCCGACTACACCGCCGAGACCTATACGTTCCCGCGCAAGATCACGCGCGAAGGCCTCGCCGCGACGAGCGAAGTCCAGTACGTCGGCAAGGGCGCGAACTTCCGTCTGCTCGGCTATCAGTATACTGGCGCCATGCACGTCCTAGAAACGCTGCTGCGCTACGGCTATTTCTGGACGAAGATCCGCGTGCAGGGCGGCGCCTATGGTGCGTTCACCACGTTCCGCCGCGACGGCAACCTCTCCTTCGGATCGTACCGCGACCCGAACCTCAAGGAAACCGTCGATATTTTTGACCATACGGCTGACGTCATCGCCGACTACGAAGCGGACGATCGCGAGCTCACAAAAGCCGTCCTCGGCACGATGAGCAACATCGACATGCCGCTGACACCGCGGGCGAAAGGCGCGGCTGCTGCCGAAAGCTGGCTGCGCGGCACGACGTACGAAGACCGCCAGCAGACGCGCGACGAGATCCTCGGCGTCACCGTGGAGGACATCCGCAACCTTGCGCCGATCGTCGACGCCTGCATGAAGCAGAATGCGCTCTGCGTTTACGGTGGCGAGAAGAAAATTGAAGAGAACAAAGCGTTATTCGATAAGGTAACGCACGTTATGGAGTAAAGCAGATTGCATGAGCCCGCGAGTTACGAAATAACTCCGGGAGGGCGGGGGCTTTCCCTCTGGAAATTTTTAAATCGAAGATTTACTTTTTCCAGAGGGGAAGCCCCCGCCCGACTGCGAGCAAGAAAAAATCTTCGCGAGCTTCCACCCATTGACTTTCCAAAGCTAAAATGACATAATGACAAGTATTGAAAAGCAACTACATCCATCCACGAACGAGGAGGGCTTTCATTGAAAAAAACGATTTTCACGGGCGCCGGCGTCGCGCTCATCACACCGTTCACCGACGACGGCATCAACTATGACGAGTTCGCGCGCCTCATCGACGACCAGATCGCCGGCGGCACGGACGCGCTCATCATCGCCGGCACGTCCGGCGAAGCGGCGACCATGAACGATGCCGAGCACCGCGCCGCCATCAAGTTCGCTTGCGAGCATGCGGCGCACCGCGTCCCCGTCATCGCCGGCACGGGCTCGAATGATACGGCCTATGCCATCGCGCTCTCGAAATACGCCGAGAGCGTCGGCGCCGACGGCCTCCTCCTCGTCACGCCGTATTACAACAAATGCACGCAGGCTGGTCTCATCGCCCACTACAAGGCCATCGCAGCAGCCGTGACGCTCCCCATCATCCTCTACGATGTGCCGTCGCGCACGGGTGTCGCCATCGCGACGGAGACGTATGTCGAGCTCGCCAAGGTCCCGAACATCGTCGCGGTCAAAGAAGCGAACGGCGACCTCTCGAAGATCCTGCGCCTGCGGGCCGCAGCCCCGGAGCTCACGGTCTACTCCGGCAATGACGACCAGATCGTGCCGATCCTTTCCCTCGGCGGCAAGGGCGTCATCTCCGTCCTCTCGAATGTTGCGCCGAAAGATACGCATGACATGTGCCAGTTCTATTTCGATGGAAACGTCGAAGAGGCGGCCAAGCTCCAGATCGCTTACAGCGACCTCATTGACGCGCTGTTCTGCGAAGTGAACCCGATTCCCGTCAAGACGGCCATGCGCCTCAAAGGCTATAACGCAGGCCCCTTACGCATGCCGCTGTCGGAAATGAGCGAAGCGCACCTCGCGCAGCTCAAAGCCGCGTTGAAGAATCACGGGCTCATCGACTGATTTTTTGTACAGCAAAGAGGCTGTTGCAATGTTTTCCTTGCAGCAGCCCTCTTTTTTGAGCTTGATTTTCAAAGGAGGCGATTCTTTCATGCATGGCGTTTTCGACATCGTCGGCCCTGTCATGATCGGGCCGTCGAGCTCGCATACGGCCGGCGCTGTGCGGCTCGGCCTCATGGCGCGCGCCGTGCTCGGCGAAGTGCCCGTGCGCGCCGACATCGACCTCGCGGGCTCGTTTGCGCAGACGTATCGCGGCCATGGCACGGACAAGGCGCTCGTCGCCGGCATCCTCGGTTTTCACCAAGATGACGAGCGCATCCGCGATTCTCTCGCGATCGCGCAAAAACAGGGCCTCGACGTCCGCCTCCATCCTGTGGACCTCAAGGGCGCGCATCCGAATACAGCCGTCATCCGCCTCATCAGCGTGACCGGGCGCGTCGTCCATCTGCGCGGCGCGTCCGTCGGCGGCGGCAACATCCTCATCACGAACATCGACGGCTATGAGGTCGCGCTCACGGGCGCGTATCCGGCGCTCATCGTCGTGCATCACGACCGTCCCGGCGTCATCGCCCGCGTCTCGGAAATCCTTTCGCGCTATGAAGTCAACATCGCCTTCATGCGCGTCAGCCGGCAGAACCGCGGCGAGACGGCCATGATGATCATGGAGCTCGACGACATGCCGGCCGACGAAGTCGTCGAGGAATGCCAGGAAGTCTACGACGTCGAAAACGCGTTCAGCATTCCGCCGATCGGGTAGGGGAGGAGTCCCATGATAGCGTTCAATACCATCAGCGACCTCGCACGTCTCGCGGAGGAAAAATCCGTGCCGATGCATGACATCGTGCTCGCGAAAGAGCAGCACGACGCCCAGCGTCCGCGCACGGCGCTCCTCGCGGACATGGCGCGCAACTGGGAGGTCATGAAGGCCTCCGTCCAGCGCGGCATCGAAAACGAAGCGCACTCCGCGAGCGGCCTCACGGGCGGCGACGCGGAAAAGCTCTACGCGCACCGCACGGAAGGCTACCTCGGCGAGATCGCCCTGCGCACGGCAGCCTATGCCGTCGGCGTCAGCGAAGTCAATGCGACGATGGGACGCATCGTCGCCTGCCCGACGGCAGGCAGCTGCGGCATCATGCCGGCGGTCCTCTGCGCGGCACAGGAGCAGCGCGGCTATGCAGACGACGCAATCGTGCTCGCGCTCTTCACGGCGGCGGGCATCGGCATGGTCATCGACCAGAATGCGAGCATCGCCGGCGCCGAGGGCGGCTGCCAAGCCGAATGCGGCACGGCGGCGGGCATGGCGGCGGCGGCGCTCGTCGAGCTCGCGGGCGGGACGCCGCAGGACATCGCGAATGCCTGCGCGCTCGCCATCAAGAATCTCTTGGGGCTCGCCTGTGATCCTGTCGCCGGCCTCGTCGAAGTGCCGTGCGTCAAGCGCAACGGCTTTTGTGCCGTGCATGCGACGCTCGCCGCCGACATGACGCTCGCGGGCATCCGCTCCGTCATCCCGTGCGACGATGTCATCGCCGCCATGGACGCAATCGGCCGCTCCATGCCGGCCGCGATCCGCGAGACGGCCGAGGGCGGCCTCGCCGCGACGGAACGCGGGCGTGCGCTCGCCGCGCAGATTTATCCGAAACATTCGTGAAGCCGAGGCAGGATTTTTCCATCCTGCGTCGAAATAAAAAAAGAACTTCAAAAATCAGAGAGACTGGAGGATTTCATTCCATGAAAAAACTCATCCGCATCCTTTGCGTCTTGTCCATGCTCCTCGTGAGCACGTGTGCTGTCGCGTTCGCAAACGCCGACAAGTCCACGGTCATGGAGGGCGCGGACATCACGGGCATCCATCGCCTCGCGCTCAACCGCCCGTTCTACATCGCGAACGACAAGCTCGCGCCGACGCTCGACCAGCTCATCGAGATCGAGTCGTCTTCCGCGAAAGTCACGCGCATGTACGTCATCGGCTATCCGGCCATCGCCGAAAGCATCCAGGCGGACAAGAACATCGACATCCTCGCGCTCAATCGCCGTCAGGCAACGAAAGCGCTGAAAGAAAACGTTGCGGACTATGCGGACGCGTACGTCGTGCTGACGGTCGCGAACGACAGCCGCACGTCGTTCTTCTTCGACGTTTACAAAGCTGGCACGAACGAACTCCTCTACACGTACCAGATCCAGGCGAACCGCTCGGAGGGCGACAACGTCCACACGTATCAGAACTTCTGCGAACAATTCTACAAGAACTTTGACCGTTCCATTGACGAACAGCAGAAAGCGAACGCGAAAGCCGAGAAGAAAGACAAGAAATGACAAAAAGGGGGCGATTGCAGAAACACCATCTGCAATCGTCCCTTTTTGTGTGCTCTCCCGTGGGGGCAACCTCATTTCTTGACGTGCACGAGCGAAATCGGCTTGATCTTCGCATCTTCCGCGAGGTCCGTCGAGATGTAGCCCGCTGCCACCATCGCGTCGAGCACGACGATCTGCCGCTTCTTCGCGAGGATGAAATCCTCATACGGCGAGTAGAGCGACGGCGCGTTCGGGATGCCGGCGATCATCGCGGCCTCCGGCAGCGCGAGGTCTTTTGGCGCCTTGCCGAAATAGCCGTCGCTCGCGGCCGCCAGCCCATAGAAGCCCGAGCCGTAATAAATCGTGTTGAGGTAGAGCTCGAGGATTTCGTCTTTTGAGTAATTCGCCTCCATGTCGAGCGCGAGCACGACTTCCTCCGCTTTGCGCGCGAGCGTCTGGTCTTGCGAGAGAAAGAGATTTTTGACGAGCTGCTGCGTGATCGTGCTCGCGCCTTCCTCGATCTTGCCGTACTGGAGGTTCACGAGCGCCGCGCGCGCGACGCCCGTGACATCGACGCCGTGATGCTCATAAAAGCGCCGGTCTTCGACGGCGACGACGGCATGCACGAGGTCGGGGGACATCTTGTCGATCGTGACGAAGTCCGTGCGGTCCACGCGGCTGTTGACGGCGCGTCGCAGGAAGATGATGCGGGAGAGGCGCTGCGAAGTGGTTTCCGGCAACATGCTGGAATCGTTGGCAGCGAGCGCAGCCGGCATTTGTTTCGGCAGCGCGGGCAAAAAATCTCCGACGCCTTGCCATGTGCGCGGCGAGAAGATCGCAAGGCCGCCCATGAGAAAGAACGGAACGGCGAAGACGATCAGGAGGAACGCGAGGAAACGCAGCGGCCGGAACTGCCGCCGACGAGCGGTTTTTTTCATACATCGAGCATCCTTTCTGCAATCCTTTCCATTATATACGATTCTGGATCTAAAAACCACTTGCATTTTTATGCATGGAAGTTGTATAATTATCAACATCATCGTTTCAAGGGAGGCAACCCTATGAACAAGCTGCGAGTCAGCGTCCTCGGCGCGACGGGGTATGCAGGCGCGGAACTCCTCCGCATCCTCTACAACCATCCGCACGCCGACGTCGTCCACATCACATCGGAAAGCCACACAGGCGAGCCGATCGCCGCGCTCTATCCGCATCTCAGAGGCCGATACGACCTCACGCTCGAAAGCATGAAAGATATCGAACGCATCGGCGCGGACAGTGATTTCGTCTTCATCGGCCTGCCGCACGGCCACGCGATGGCTGTCGGCAAAGCGCTGGAAACGCTTCCGACGCGCATCATCGACCTCGGCGCCGATTTCCGCTTTGACGACACGGAGACGTATGAAGCGTGGTACCACGTGCCGCATACGTATAAAGATGCGCCACGTGTCTACGGCCTTGCCGAGCTCCATCGCGGCGAGATCAAGAACGCGAAGATCATCGGCAATGCCGGCTGCTTCACGACAGCGAGCATCCTCGCGCTCGCGCCGCTCGCCGCTGCGCACCTCATCGATCCGCAGACGATCATCGTCGACGCGAAGTCCGGCGTGACGGGCGCAGGGCGCGGGCCGAAGCTTGGCAATCATTTCCCCGAGCTCTACGACAATTTCCGCGCCTACAATGTGGCGCATCACCGCCACACGCCGGAGATCGAGCAGGAAGTCGGACGCCTCCTCGGCGAGCAGACCGTCATCAACTTCACGCCGCACCTCGTCCCGATGGGGCGCGGCATCCTCGCGACGTGCTATGCGACGCTGAAAGGAAACGCCACGCCCAAACTCGTCGATGCGGCGTTCGAACGGCAGTACGGCAAGGAATTCTTCATCCGCCTGCTCGGAAGGAATGGCTATCCCTCGACGAAAGAGGTGCGCGGCTCGAATTTCTGCGACATCGCGTGGCACATCGACGAGCGCACGCACCGCGTCATCGTGCTGTCGGCCATCGACAACCTCGTCAAAGGCGCGGCAGGGCAGGCCGTGCAGAATTTCAACATCGCGTGCGGGTTCCCGGAAACGACTGCGTTGGATGTTGTTCCCATGTACCCCTAATTACGGCTCCCCCTCTGGGGGAGGCGTGATTCTTATCCTGTAACCTATTCATAGGAGGTTCATCCATGTTTTCCGAAAAAAATGCAAAGCTCGGCGTCACGTTCCCGAAAGGCTTCACCGCGGCGGGCGTGAAGGCTGGCATCAAGAAGAGCGGCAACCCCGACCTCGCCGTCATCTACACGAAGACGGAGGCGGCCGTCGCCGGCACGTTCACACAGAATCAGGTCGCGGCAGCGCCGGTCTACGCCTCGAAGAAGGTCGCGGCCACGGGCACGGCGCATGCTGTCGTCTCGAACTCCGGCTGCGCGAATGCGTGCACGGGCGCTGTCGGTGACGCGGATGCGGCGAAGACGCAGGCCGTTGCGGCCGCGGCGCTCGGCTGCGAGCCGCTCGATGTCATCGTCGGCTCGACGGGCGTCATCGGCGTGCCTCTGCCGATGGACAAGGTCGAAGCGGGCGTGAAGCAGGCCGTCAGCGAGCTTCGCCCGGACGGCAGCGAGGCGGCGGCGAACGCCATCATCACGACGGACACGCATACGAAATCGTGCTCGACATCCATTACCATCGATGGCAAGGAAGTCCGCTTCGGCGCGATTGCGAAAGGCTCGGGCATGATCCGCCCGAACATGGCGACGATGCTCTGCTACATCACGACAGACCTCGCCATCGACCAGAAATTGCTGCAAGAAGCATTGTCCACGGTCGTCGAGACGACGTTCAACATGATTTCCATCGACGGCGACATGAGCACGAACGACATGGTGATCGTGCTCGCGAACGGCGAGGCCGGCAACGCGAAGATCACGGAGAAAAATGCAGACTACGACAAGGTCGTCGAGACACTGCATACCATCTCCGAGGGCATGGCGGAACGCATCGCGGCCGACGGCGAAGGCGCGACGAAGTTCCTGAAGATCCACGTGCATGGCACGAAGTCGTTTGCGGACGCGAAAGCCGTCGGCATGGCGGTCGCGAACAGCCCGCTCGTCAAGACGGCATTCTTTGGCGAAGACCCGAACTGGGGCCGCGTCATCTGCGCGGTCGGCTATGCCGGCGTGCCGATGGACCCCGAAAAGACCGTCGTCTCCTTTGGCGGCATCCCCGTCTACGCGCATGGCGTCGGTGCGGGCGCAGACAAGGACGCGCTCGCGAAAGTCATGGCGGAGCATGACATCGTCATCGACGTCGACCTCGCGGACGGCGACGCAGAAGCCACGGTCTTCTCGTGCGATTTCTCGTACGAGTACGTGAAGATCAACGGCGAATATCACACGTGATCTGAGGTGTTCCAATATGTTTTCTCCTGAAGACCAGGCCGCCATCCTCGTCGAGGCGCTGCCGTACATCCAGGCATTTTACGGCAAGACGGTCGTCATCAAGTACGGCGGCAATGCCATGATCAATGACGAGCTCAAAGAGAACGTCATGGAAGACATCGCGCTCCTCAAATACGTCGGCGTGCGCCCCGTCATCATCCATGGCGGCGGTCCGGAGATCACGGGCTTTTTGAAAAAGGTAGGCAAAGAGACGTCGTTCGTTTCCGGCCTGCGCGTGACGGACGAAGAGACCGTCGAGATCGCGGAAATGGTGCTCGACGGCAAAGTGAACTCCGAAATCGTGAATCTGCTGAACCATCGCGGCGTGCGCGCCGTCGGCATCTCGGGCAAGGATGCCGGCCTCATCCAAGCGAAAAAGAAGCTCGCGACGGTCTACGAAGGCGATGACACGAAAAAAGTCGACATCGGCTATGTCGGCCGGGTCGAGCACGTCGACACAGGACTGCTCGATGATTTGCTCGACGGCGACTACATCCCTGTCATCGCGCCGATCGGCGTCGATGAGGATGGCGCGAGCTACAATATCAATGCCGATTACGTCGCGGCGGAAATCGCCGGCGCGCTCGAAGCAGAGAAGCTGCTGCTGCTCACGGACATCGAAGGCGTCTACAAGGACTACCACGACAAGAACACGTTCATCTCGGCGCTCTCGGCGAGCGAAGCGAAGGCGTACATCAAGGACGGCATCATCAGCGGCGGCATGATCCCGAAGATCGAAGCCTGCCTGCGCGCGCTCGACGCCGGCGCGGGCAAGGCCCACATCATCGACGGCCGCCTGCCGCACGCGATCCTCTTAGAGCTCTTAACTTCCAAAGGTATTGGAACGCAGGTAGAGCGTTAAAGGAGTCATGCAAATGACAGATCAAGACCAGAAAATTTTCGACGAAGACGAGGGCGCGTACCTCCCGGTCTTCTCGCGTTACAAGATCGTCCTCGATCATGGCGAAGGGCCGTATGCGTATGACATCGACGGCAACAAGTACCTCGATTTCCTCGGCGGCATCGCCGTCAACGTGCTCGGCCATGATTATCCGCCGCTCGTCACGGCCATCGCGCATCAGGCGCGCAAGATGATCCATTGCTCGAACCTCTACTACACGCGCGCGCAGGCCGATGCCGCCGCGAAGCTCGTGAAGCTCTCCGGCCTCGACAAGGCGTTCTTCGGCAACTCCGGCGCGGAGGCGAACGAGGGCGCGATCAAGGTCGCGCGCAAATACGCGCACAGCCTCGATCCGGAAAAATCGCAGATCATCAGCGCGTGGAACAGCTTCCACGGCCGCACGATCGCGACGCTGACGGCGACGGGGCAGCCGCACTATCACGAAGGTTTCGGGCCGCTGCCGGACGGCTTTACCTACGTCCATTACAACGACCTCGCGGAACTTGAATCCATGATGAGCGACAAGACGTGCGCCGTGCTGCTCGAGACGATCCAGGGCGAGGGCGGCGTCTACACGCCGGCGCCCGGCTATCTCGAAGGCGTGCGAAAGCTTTGCGACAAATATCACGCACTGCTCATCTTCGACGAGATCCAGGCGGGCATCGGACGCTCCGGAAAGTTCTTCGCCTATGAAAAATATGGTGTGAAGCCCGATGTCGTGACGCTCGCGAAAGGCCTTGCGGGCGGCGTGCCGATCGGCGCGTTCATCACGACGGACGCCGTCGCGAGCGCCATGAAGCCCGGCGATCACGGCACGACGTTCGGCGGCAATCCGCTCGCCTGCGCGGCCGCGAACGTCGTCCTCGACACCGTGCCGCAGCCAGAATTCTTGCAGCACGTCGAGACCGTCGGCAGCTACTTCAAGGCGCAGCTCATCAAGCTCCAGGAAAAATATCCGACGCTTATCAAGGAAGTGCGCGGCACAGGCCTCATCCTCGGTGCAGAGCTCACGATTCCCGGCCGCGACATCGTCAACGACGTGCTTGCGAAAGGCGCAATCATCAACTGCACGGCCAAGAGCGTCCTGCGCTTCATCCCGCCGCTCATCATTACAGAGGAACAAGTGGATGAAGTGCTTTCGATGATTGACGACGTGCTGCCGAAGTACTGCTAAACATCAATGTCTAGCCAACAAGGACAACTTGTGTTATCATAGTTGTCAGCTTGATAAAAGGGAGGGGTTTTATGCTGAAAGGCAAAGACCTGTTATCCATTCATGACCTCTCGCTCGACGAGTTCCATGAAATCTTGTCGCTCGCGAAAGAGCTCAAGGCCATGCAGAAGGCGGGCGTCGAGCACCATATTTTGGAAGGCAAGACGCTCGGCATGATCTTCGAGAAATCGTCGACGCGCACGCGCGTCTCGTTCGAGACGGGCATGTACCAGCTCGGCGGGCAGGCGCTGTTCCTCTCGAACCGCGACCTGCAGCTCGGCCGCGGCGAGCCGATCAAGGACACGGCACGCGTGCTGTCGCGTTACCTCGACGGCATCATGATCCGCACGTACGGCCATGACCGCGTGGAAGAGCTCGCGAAGTGGGCATCTGTCCCAGTGATTAACGCGCTCACAGACTTGCTCCATCCTTGCCAAGTCCTCACGGACCTCCTGACCATCCAGGAGCACAAGGGAAGCCACCTGAGTGACCTCAAGATGGTCTATGTCGGCGATGGCAACAACATGACGAACAGCTACCTCTACGGCGCGGCGAAAGCCGGCATGACGTTTGTCGCGGCGACGCCCCCGGATTACCGTCCCGACCCGACCGTCGTCAAGAACGCCATGGAAGATGCGAAGGAGACGGGCGCGACGCTTTCGCTCGTCACCGACCCGCACGAAGCCGTGAAAGACGCGGACATCGTCGTCACGGACACGTGGGCGAGCATGGGGCAGGAGGCTGAGCACGACGCGCGCAAAAAGATTTTCGCGCCGTACCAGGTCAACAAGGAACTCCTCGCGGCGGCCGACAAGCGCGTCATCGTCATGCACTGCCTGCCGGCCTACCGTGGCGAGGAAATCACGGAAGACGTGTTCGAAGCGAACGCTGACGTCATCTTCGACGAAGCAGAGAACCGCCTGCACACGCAAAAGGCCATTATGGCTTTGACCATGGGCGATTAAAAAGGCTCCCCCTTTGGGGGAGCTGGCACGCGAAGCGTGACTGAGAGGGTAACGTAATTTCGAGATGCATGATTGGAACAACGGAGCATCGCATACTGCGCTACCCTCTCCGCCTCGCATTCGCTCGGCACCTCCCCCAAGGGGGGAGGCGGATTTACAATCACAAGAAGAGAGGTTTTTCATCATGGCAGATACCAAAGTCAAAAAAGTTGTCCTCGCTTATTCCGGCGGTCTCGATACGTCCGTCATCATCCCGTGGCTGAAAGAAAACTATGACGGCTGCGAAGTCATCGCCGTCTGCGCCGATGTCGGGCAGGGCGACGAACTCGATGTCGTGCATGACAAGGCGCTGAAATCCGGCGCATCGAAGGTCTACATCGCGGACATCAAAGAAGAATTCCTCAAGGAATACGTCTGGCCGACGCTGAAGGCCGGCGCCGTCTACGAGGACAAGTACCTCTTGGGCACGTCGTTCGCGCGCCCGCTCATCGCGAAGAAGCTCGTCGAAGTCGCGCAGAAAGAAGGCGCGGACGCCATCGCGCACGGCGCGACGGGCAAGGGCAACGACCAGGTCCGCTTCGAGCTGACGGTCAAGGCGCTCGCGCCGCACATCAAGCTCATCGCGCCGTGGCGCGAGTGGGACCTCGATTCGCGTTCGTCCGAAATCGAGTACGCGAAGAAGCACGGCATCCCCATCGCGACGGAAAACAAGACGTACTCCATGGATCGCAACATCTGGCATCTGTCGCATGAGGGCTCCGACCTCGAAGACCCGGCGAACGAGCCGCATGACTCCATGTTCCTCATTTCGAAAGCCCCGCAGCAGGCGCCGGACAAGCCGGAATACGTCACGATCGACTTCGAAAAAGGCGAGCCGGTCGCGGTCAACGGCAAGAAGCTCGGCGCCGTCGAGCTCCTGACGGAACTCAACGAGATCGGCGCACGCAACGGCGTCGGCATCGTCGACATCTGCGAGAACCGCCTCGTCGGCATGAAGTCGCGCGGCGTCTATGAGAACCCGGGCGGATCCATCCTCTACTACGCGCATCGCGAGCTCGAGTACCTCTGCCTCGACCGCATGACGTATCATTTCAAGCAGCACGTCGCCGTCCGCTATGGCGAGCTCGTCTATGACGGCATGTGGTTCTGCCAGCTGCGCGAGGCGCTCGCTGCCTTCGTCGACAGCACGCAGCAGACGGTCACGGGCCAGGTCAAGCTGAAGCTCTACAAAGGGAGCATCATTTCGGCCGGCTCGACGAGCCCGTATTCGCTCTACAACAAGGAATTCGTCACGTTCGAGCATGACGACGTCTACAACCAGGCCGATGCGACGGGCTTCATCAACCTGTTCGGCCTGCCGCTCGAAGTCCGTGCGCTGATGAAAGAAAACGCAGAAAAGGCTGGCAAATGAGCGAGGCCATGTGGGGCGGCCGCTTCTCGAAGACCACGGATGAAATGATCAACGAGTTCCAGGCCTCCATCAATTTTGACAAGCGCATGTACCACGAGGACATCCACGGCTCCATCGCGCACGCGAAGATGCTGGCGAAGGTCGGCATCTTGACGGATGAAGACCGCGACGCCATCGTGGACGGCCTGCTCGCCATCGAGAAAAAAATTGACGCGGGCGACTTTGACTTTTCCGTCGATCTCGAAGACATCCACATGAACATCGAGAAAAGTTTGACGGAAGCCATCGGCGACGCCGGCGGCCGCCTGCACACGGCGCGCAGCCGCAACGACCAGGTCGCGCTCGACACGCATATGTACATCCGCCGCCAGACCATTGAGGTTCAAAAAGAAATCGAGAATCTCCAGTCCGCGCTCGTCGAAGCGGCCGAAAAATACAGCGATGTGATCATGCCGGGCTACACGCACCTCCAGCGTGCGCAGCCGATCCTTTTTAGCCATCACCTCATGGCGTACTTCGCCATGCTCGCAAGAGACTTCGAGCGCTTCGAGGGCGTCTATCGCCGGGCCGACATCATGCCTTTGGGCGCTGGCGCCTTGGCGGGCACGACGTTCCCGATTGATCGCGTCTATGTCGCCGCGCAGCTGAATTTTGAGCGCATCTACGGCAACAGCCTCGATGCCGTCAGCGACCGCGACTACATCATGGAATTTTTGAGTGCGGCCTCCATCCTCATGGTGCATCTCTCGCGCCTGTCGGAGGAGACGATCCTCTGGACAACGCGTGAATTCCATTTCGTCGAGCTCGACGATGCGCATTGCACCGGCTCGTCCATGATGCCGCAGAAGAAGAACCCCGATGTCTCCGAGCTCGTGCGCGGCAAGACTGGCCGCGTCGTCGGCCACCTCATGGCCATGCTCATGGTCGTCAAAGGCCTGCCGCTCGCCTACAACAAAGATTTGCAGGAAGACAAAGAGGGCATCTTCGACGCCATCGACACCGTGAAATTCTCCCTCGCCGTCTACGCACAGCTCATCCGCGGCATGAAAGTGAACCAGGGCGCGATGAAGCGCGCTGTCACGGAAGACTTCTCGAACGCGACGGACCTCGCGGACTACCTCGTCAAGAAGGGCGTGCCGTTCCGCAAGGCGCACGCCGTGTCTGGCAAAGCTGTCCATGACTGCATCGAAAAGGGCAAGTACCTCGAGGATCTGACGCTCGAAGAATTCCAGGCGCTCTCGCCGCTCTTCGAAGCCGACATCAAAGACGCCATCGCGCCCGAGACGTGCGTGAAAAACCGCAACTCGTTCGGCGGGACGTCTTATAAAGAGGTCGAACGGCAGATTGCTGCGGCGAAGGAATTGCTCGCGAGCGAAAAATCTGTGTCGGAGAAGGCGAAAGAAAAGCAGGTCTGAGGGGATAAGAGCGCTTGCCCAAAGCCTCCCCTTTGGGGGAGGTGCCGAGCGAATGCGAGGCGGAGAGGGTCAGATGGCACCGAGATTCACGATCCGAACAAAAGGATAGAGAATCGCACTGCGTCGTGACCCTCTCCGACCCCTTCGGGGCCACCTCCCCCAGAGGGGGAGGCGTAGGTTGAAAGCCTTTTCCACACACCGACACATACAACTTTCGCGAGCTTCTTGCGAGAGACTTCGATTTATGTTAGTCTATCTTGGAATGATTAACACAGATCGGAGTCTCTTTTTTATGCAACAAACACAAAATCGCATCGCCGCGTTCTTTGATATCGACGGCACGCTCCTCAACATCGTGCGCGGGCAGACGAAGATCACGCCGTGCGTGCGCGAGGCCATCCATCGGCTGCGCGCGGCCGGCGGCCTCACGTTCATCGCGAGCGGGCGGCCGACCGGGTATCTGGATCCTGAGTTGTTAAATGATGATCTTTTTGACGGCTACGTGCTGATGAATGGCGCGCACGTCATCGTGCATGGCGAGACGATTTACGCAAAGCCGCTGCCGAAAACGACCGTGAAAGACGTCACGACGCAGTGCGAGCAGCGCGGCATCGAATACATCCTCGAAGGGCCGACGGGCGTGTACCTCAAGCCGGAGTACCATCATACGGCGGCGTTCTACGACAGCATCGACATCGATTCGCGCACGTTCATCCGCGCTTACGACCGCGATGCGCTCGATATCTGCAAGATGGAATTTTATACGGAAGACCCGGCGAACGTCGCGTACTTCAAGGAGCTCTTGCATTATCCCGGCCTCACGGGCGTCATGGACCCGTTTCATCTCAAGAACCTCGAGCTCTACAGCGCGACGGAAACAAAGGGCACGGGCGTGCTGCACGCGCTCGCGGCGCTCGGCATTCCCGTGGAACATAGTTACGCGTTTGGCGACGGGCTCAATGACATCGAGATGATGCAGACGGTCGGCCACGCGCTCGTCATGGCGAACGCGCGACCGCAAGTGAAAGACGTCGCAGAAACCATCGTGCCGAGCGTCGACGACGACGGCGTCGCGTGGGGCATCGAGCACGTTTTATTGAAGGAACTATCATGAATGTAACGAAACAAAATCTTTTCGGCCTCGACGTTGCCGCGCTGCAAGAGCGTCTCGCGCCGCTCGGCGTGCAGAAGTTCCGTGCGAAGCAGGTCGCGCAGTGGATGTACGAGAAGGGCGCGCGGTCGTTTGGTGCGATGACGAATCTTTCGAAGGCGCTGCGCGAAGAGCTTGCGGCGTCGTTTGAAATCGCAACGCCAGCCGCGCAGGACGTGCTCGTCTCGAAAGATGGCAAGACGGAGAAATTCCTGCTCGCCTTCGCGGACGGCACGGCGGTTGAGTCCGTGCTCATGCGCCAGCCGTATGGCAACAGCATCTGCATCTCGACGCAGGCGGGCTGCGCCATGGGCTGCGCGTTCTGCGCGTCGACGCTGCACGGGCGTGCGAGAGATTTGACCGCTGCCGAGATGCTCGGTGAAGTCTTTTTCATCGAGGAACGGCTGCGCGGCGAAGGGCAGCATGTCGACACGATGGTGCTCATGGGTTCGGGCGAGCCGCTCATGAATTACGAGAACGTCGTCGCGTTCCTCCACCTCGTGCACGATCCGGCGATCCTCGGCATGAGCTACCGCAGCATCACGCTCTCGACGTCGGGCATCGTGCCGAACATCTACCGGCTCGCGGACGAAGGGCTGCCCGTGTCGCTCTCGATCTCGCTGCACGCGCCGGAGAATGCATTGCGCTCCGAGCTCATGCCCATCAATAAAAAATATCCGATGGCAGATGTGATTGCTGCTGGGAAAATGTATGGCGACAAGACGAAGCGCCGCGTGACGTACGAATATATTTTGATTGACGGCGTGAACGACAGCAGCCGTCACGCGGACGAGCTCGCGCGGCTCCTCCGCGGCCAGCTCGCGAGCGTGAACCTCATCCCGATCAACCCGGTCGTCGAGCGGCATCTCTTGCGGCCGCCGCAGGAGCGCATCGACGCGTTCGAGCAGCGCCTCGTAAGGCGCGGCATCGCCGTGACCGTGCGCCGCGAGATGGGCACGGACATCAACGCCGCGTGCGGGCAGCTCAGGAACCGGCATCTGGAAACGAATGCTTGAGAATGCTTGAAAGGGGCTGTCGCAGTTACTAGACCGATTCCACATACATCATCCATTGCCGAACGTGGCGACCACAGAAGCCTCTCCCTCTGGGAGAGGGGGACCGCGAAGCGGTGGAGAGGGTACTAGGGTGCGATAGCCAAACAAAAAGAGGAAGCCTTTCAAAGCATCAAGTCGTTTGTGTAAAAACGTAATGCTTCGAAGGCTTCTTTGTATTTGGGACAAATCGCACCCTCGTACCCTCTCAGTCGCGCTACGCGCGCCAGCTCTCCCAGGGGGAGAGCCTGCTGTAAGCGTTACGATTGGCATTCTTATGAAACCGTTCCAGTAACTGCAACAGCCCCTTTTTTTGTTTGCGTCACATCGAAAGTCTGCTATAATAGTTGGCGAAAATGTTTTCATGATGAATTAAGAGAAGATATGGGAGGCGGTCCCGTTGGGCATGGCAAAATGGGAATCGTTCCTCGAAGATCATATCGAGGGCTTTTTCAACCGGCGCTTTTCGAGCAGCCTCGAGCCCGTGGAACTTGAGCGGGCGCTCGTGCGCGAGCTCGCGCGGCGCGCGAAGAAAACGCAGGACGGCCGCGTCGTGCCGAACGCGTATACGCTCGCGGTCAGCGCGGACGACTATGCGCGGCTCTGCAGCGAGCGCGTGCTCGCCGAGCTCCATGCCGCCGTCGAGCGGCAGGTCATTGCGGAAAACTTTTTTATGGACGGCGATCTTTCCATTGACATGAAAAACGAGGGCGCGGGCAGGGGAAAGCTCGCGGTCGCCTCGCGCTTCGTGACGGCGGAGGAGGCGCTCGCACCTGCGGGCGAAGAAGCGACGCCGCATACGATCGTGCTCGAGAAGACGGCGTTCGCGCGGCCGCTCAATCTGCCGCGCACGTACGAGCTCGCGTCGCTCACGGCCATGAATGGCGAGGACAAGGATTCGTATCTCGCGATCGGCGAGCAGCAGGTCTACATCGGCCGGCTCGACAAGAATGATTTCATTCTCATGGATGCGAATGTCTCGCGCCTGCATGCTTATGTGGCGTACGAGCGCCACCGCCATGTCGTGCACGATGCCGAGAGCACGAACGGCACGTTCGTGAACGGCAAGCTCGTCCCGTCAGCGGTGCTCGCGCCGGGCGATGAAATCCAAGTTGGCAGTACGGTGCTGCGCTACGAGGTGATCGGTTGATGTCTGCGTTTGTGTTCAAAGCGCTCAGCGTCGTGTTCCAGTACGGGATGCTGCTCGTGCTGCTCAAGGTGCTCTATCGCATGGTGCGCATCGTCGCGAGCGATGTCAAAGAAGACGTGCAGGAGCTGCGCGCGCCTGTGGTCGAAGCCCACGAGGCGGTGCTGACGATCGTCGAAGCGCGCGAGGAGGCGGGACTTTCCGGGCGGCGGTTCGCCTTTTCCGATGAAATCGCCATCGGGCGCGGCGCGGACAACGATATCGTGATCCCGGATGTCTTCGTCTCGCATGCGCATGCGCGCATCGTGGCGCGCGGCAACCAGTACGTCATCGAGGACCTCGGCAGCCGCAATCATACGTATGTGAATGACGAGGAGCTCGACGGCAGCCAGTATCTCCAGCCGGGCGACGAGATCCGCATCGGCTTTGTGACGATGAAATTCGAGAGGTGACGACATGGCAAAGACATTTGCCTATACGGATGTCGGGCAGGTGCGCCCGACGAATGAGGACAATGCAGCGGTGCTGCCGCAGGGCGTCGCCATCGTCGCGGACGGCATGGGCGGCTATGCGGCCGGCGAAGTGGCGAGCAGGCTGCTCGTCGAGACCGTGAAGCAGGTGCTCCAGGCGACGACGCCGCCGTGGGACGAGGAGGTCTTGCGGCGCGCCGTCGAGGAAGCGAATACCGCGATCCTCCACGAAGCGCGCAAGTCGCCTGCCTGCGAAGGCATGGGCACGACGGCGACGCTCGTGGATTATTCCGATGGAACCATCGCGGTCTGGGCGCATGTCGGCGACAGCCGGCTGTACCTCCTGCGCGATGGCGAACTCCGCCAGATCACGCGCGATCATTCGTATGTCGAAGACCTTGTCGAAAACGGCACGATCACAAAGGAAGAGGCGCGCCGTCACCCGAAGAAAAATGTATTGACGCGCGCCGTCGGCGTCGAAGCACACGTGGACGTGGACGCGGGGCGCTTCGCCTTGCAGAAGGGCGACGTGCTGCTGCTCGCGACGGACGGCCTGACGAACATGGTCGATGATGCGACGCTTGCACAGCTGCTCGAAGAACATCCGGACGATCCCGCGTACGCCGTCGGCGCCGCCGCGAACGACGCGGGCGGGCGCGACAATATCACCGCCGTGGTGGTGATGCTTTCATGAGCCGTCATGCTGCTGTCCTCACGCGGTCGGGCGGCCTCGGCCTGCCGTCCATGACAGAGCGCGACGCGGCGAAATGCAGCTGGGGCTTGATGGGCCTTTCCTTCTTGTTGCTCGTCTGCGGATTGCTGGTGCTCACGCTCAAAAAGCCCGGCAGCGTGGAACTCCTCGCTGTGCCGTGGCTCGTGGCGGCCGCCGTCGCCGCCGTGCTTCTGCAATCGATGGCACTCCGCGCGCGGCTTTCGCCGTGGCTGCTGCCGCTTGCGCTGTTCTTCACGAGCGTCGGGCTCGTCGAAATTGCACGACTGAAGCCGTCGCTCCTGATTCCGCAAGCGCGCTGGCTGCTCATCGGCCTCGCCGTGTTCCTCGTGGCTTTGCGCTGCGGCCGGCAGATCGTCGGCCTGACGGCGTATCAATACATCCTCGGCCTCGCGTGCCTCATTTTGCTCGCGCTGCCGCTGCTCTTTGGCACGGAGATCGGCGGCTCGCGGAACTGGCTCGTCCTCGGGCCCGTGCAGGTGCAGCCGTCCGAGTTTTCGAAAATCCTTTTGGTCCTGTTCCTCTCGGCGTATCTCGCCGACCATCAGGACGTGCTGACGAAGACGCGGCGCTGGCTCGGCTTTTTCCGCGTGCCGCCGCTCCGCTTCATCGCGCCGCTCCTCTGCATCTGGGGCATGGCGATCCTCATGTTCATCGTCGCGCGCGACCTCGGCTCGGCGCTGCTGTTTTTCGGCATCGCGATCTTCATGACGTACATGGCGACGGGCAGCCGCTCGTATGTCGTGATTGCGCTCGCCGTCTTCGCGCTGGCCGCCGCCGCCAGCTATGCGGCGTTCGGCCACGTGCGCGTGCGCTTTGACATCTGGTGGAATCCGTGGCAGGACCCGAACGGCATGGCGTACCAGGTCGTGCAGTCGCTGTTCGCCTTCGGCTCCGGCGGCGTCTGGGGCACGGGCTTCGCGCACGGCCATCCGGGGCTCATCCCCGAAGTGCATACGGACTTCATCTTTGCCGCCGTCGCCGAAGAGCTCGGCCTCATCGGCGCTTTGGCGCTTCTTGCGGCGTATGCGACGTTTTTCCTCGTCGGCATCCGCATCGCGCTGCGGTCGCTCAGGGTAGAAAAAATCCTGCTTGCGGCCGGCACGAGCGTCGTGTTTCTCTTGCAGGCCTTTATCATCATGGCCGGTGTGACGAAATTTCTGCCGCTGACGGGCATCACGCTGCCCTTCGTCAGCTATGGCGGCAGCTCGATGGTCTCGGGCTTTTTCCTGCTCGGCATCCTCGCGGCGCTTTCGCGAAGGGAGGCGGCCGCATGAAGAACCTCGGAAACGGCACGGCGGACGAGCGGCAGACGCGGCTCCATGTCGTGCAGGCCGCCGTCGTGCTCCTGGCGCTCGTCGGCGTGCTCGCCCTTTACCTTTGTTATCTTCAAACGTTTGGCGCGGACCAGCTCGCGCACCATCCGCTGAACCAGCGCAGCGCGCAGGCGGAGGCGGAAGTGCAGCGCGGCGCGATTCTCGATGCGAAAGGGCGCGCGCTCGCGCAAAGCACGGCGCCCGGCCAGCGGTCGTACCCGATGGGCGCGGCCATGGCGCCCGTCACAGGCTACACCTCCGAGCGCATCGGCAGCGCGGGACTCGAAGGGCGCGAGAACCAGGCGCTGCTCGGCCGCACGGACGAGATGAACCGCCTCGGGCCCGTGACGCAGCTCTTGCAATCCGACCGCGGCAATGACGTCCACACGACGATCAATGCCGACGTGCAGCAGGCCGCCTACGACGCGTTTGCCGGGCGGCGCGGCGCGGCCGTCGTGCTCGATGCGACGACGGGCGCCGTGCTCGCGATGGTCAGCTGCCCGTCATACGATCCCGCGCACGTCGAAGACGACTGGGAGGCGCTGCGGCAGCAGGCCGATGGGCCGCTGCTCAATCGCGTGCTCTACGGCATGTATCCGCCCGGCTCGACGATCAAGCCGATGATGGCGGACGCCGCGCTCGCGGCGGGCGTGACGGATCCTGCCGAGACGTTCGACTGCGAGGGCGCTTTAGACGTCGGCGGCGGTCAGAGCATCCGCGAGGCGCATGGCGAAGTGCATGGCCGCGTGAATCTCGAGCAGGCCGTCACGGAGTCGTGCAATGTCACGTTCGGCCAGCTCGCCATGCGCATGGGCGGCAAGAAGCTTGAAAAGGCGTTCGACCGCTTCGGCTTCACGAAAGAGCTCACGGGCGATCTTGCGAGCGAGCCCGCGCACCTGCCGGACTTTTCCGCGCTCGGCCAGGGCGACATCGCGCAGATCGGCATCGGGCACCGCTCGCTCCTCGTCACGCCGATGGAGATGGCGCTCGTCGCGGCCGCCTTTGCAAATCACGGCACGGTCATGCAGCCGTACCTCGTGCAGTCCGTCACGACGCCAGGCGGCGTGACGCTCCACGAGGCGCACGCGCAGAAATGGTTTGACGCGACGACGCCGGAGCGCGCTGCGCTCATCGATGGCTACATGGAGCAGGTCGTCACGCACGGCACGGGCACGGCCGCCCGCGTCAGCGGCCTCCGCGTCACGGGCAAGACGGGCACGGCGGAAAACGCGCAGGGGAGGGATCACGCGTGGTTCCTCGGCTCGGCCGACGCCGGCGGGCGCAAGATCGCCTTCGCCATCATCGTGGAGAACAGCGGCGGCGGCGGCATCGCGGCCGCGCCGATTGCAAAAAAAATTATCCTCAGCATGGAATGACATAGAATGGGGGACATCCTTATGAATCGTATCCTGGACCAGCGCTATGAGCTCGAAGAGCTCGTGGGCGGCGGCGGGATGGCCGACGTGTACAAGGCGAAAGACCGCCTTTTGGGCCGCTCCGTCGCCGTGAAAATCCTGCACGAACAGTTCCAGCGCGATCAGGAATTCATCGAGAAATTCCACCGGGAAGCGCAGGCGGCCGCCCGCCTCACCCATCAAAGCATCGTGAACATCTACGATGTCGGCGTCTCGGAGGGCGAGCACTACATCGTCATGGAGTACGTCCCCGGCACGACGCTCAAAGAGCTCATCCAGCAGAAGAAGAGCCTCGACCCGGAAGAGGCGCTCGCCATCGCGCGCGAGATCGCCGAAGCGCTCGCGCACGCGCACGCGAACGGCCTCGTGCATTGCGACATCAAGCCGCACAATATTTTGATGACGAGTGACGGGCATGCGAAAGTCGCGGATTTCGGCATCGCGCGCGCCGTGACGGAATCGACGATGACCTACAGCGGCAACGTCATCGGCTCCGTGCATTATTTTTCCCCGGAGCAGGCGAAAGGCACGGTCATCACGCCGAAGTCCGACGTCTACTCGCTCGGCGTCGTGCTCTATGAAATGCTGACGGGCCAGCTGCCTTTCACGGGCGACAATCCCGTCGCCATCGCGATGAAGCACCTGCAGGAAGAGCCGACGCCCGTGCGCCGCATCGATCCCTCCATCCCGCCGATCGTCGAAGCGCTCGTCGCGCGCATGATGGCGAAAGACCCCGCGCTGCGTCCCGAGAGCGCCGAGCTCGTGCAGGAGATCACGCAGGCCGAGGCCATGCTGAAGTCCGGCACGGAGCCGGCCGCCGCGCCGGACCCGTACGCGACGCAAGTGCTGCCGCGCGTCAGCGACGCGCCGATCCCGTCGCGCCGTGCCGGCCGCCCGTCACCCTATGACCCGCAGCCGGACGCAGAGCCGGTCGAAGAGAAAAAGTCGCTGTTCCACTCGAAAGTGTTCGTGCTCGGCCTCGTGCTGGTGCTCATGCTCGGCTTCGGCGTCGGCGCGTTCCTGTCGTTCGGCAAGTTCTGGAGCACGAACGAAGTCGTCGTGCCGGATGTCGTCGGCAAGCAGATGACGCTGGCGCGCCAGATCCTCGAAGACAAGAAGCTCCGCGTCAACGTCGCGGAGACGTACGACGCCGACGTGTCGCCGGGGCAGGTCGTCTCGCAGACGCCGGAGGCCGGCGCGACCGTCAAGGAAGACCGCCTCGTGACGATCTACGTCAGCAAGGGCGGTGAAGAGCTCACGATGCCCGACCTCAAAGGATTGACGAAAGCCGAGGCGGAGGCGAAGCTCCAAAAGATGGGGCTGAAGCTCGGCACGGTCTACGAAAAGAATTCCGATGAGGAGGCCGGCACGGTCATCCAGCAAGACCCGAATGCCGGCGCGAAGATCAGCAAGGGCCAGGAGGTCGACATCATCGTCAGCAAGGGCAAGAAGGCGAAGAAAGTCTCCGTGCCGAGCGTGGCGGGCGCGACGCTCGAGAACGCGCAGAACACGCTGACGGCGCGCGGCCTGCACGTCGGCAGCGTCACGAAGCAGGCGAGCAGCCAGACGGCCGGCACGGTCATCAGCCAGTCCATTGCCGGCGGCACGGAAGCAGACGAAGGCACGAGCATCGACCTCGTCATCGCCGAGCCCGCGCAGACAAAGAAAGAAGAAAAAACGCCGCAGAAGACGTCGAATGACAATGCGCCGAAGAAAGACGCGGCGGCGGGGAAGACGAAATAAATTTGTTGTAGAAATTTGCGTTTTACAGCAGTTTGAATGATTGCGAGAAGTCCGAGTCCAGCAGCCTTCCCCTCAGGGGAAGGGGGACCGCGTCAGCGGTGGAAAGGGTACTAGGGTGCGATAGCAAAGCTTTCTTCTCACAGTTTCGAAGCAATTCATACTACGGAGTGCTTCGAAACGATGAGTGTATTGTTCATATTCGCACCCTAGTACCCGCTCCGCCTCGCTGCGCTCGGCACCTCTCCCAGAGGGAGAGGCTGCTGGAATTGTGACTTTCGCAACAGAACACCATAAATCAAAGGAGTGTCCATGCCAGAAGGCAGAGTCATCAAAGCTTACAATAGTTTCTTTTACGTTCAGACGGAAGACGAACTCGTCACGTGCAAATTGCGCGGGCGTTTCAAGAAAAAACAGGGCATCTATCCGGGCGACCGCGTGGAGATCGGGCTGCTCGGCGACGGCACGGGCGTGGTGGAGAAATTGCTGCCGCGCGCGTCGCTGCTGCGGCGGCCGCTCGTCGCGAATGTCGATCAGGTGCTCTTGACGTTTGCAGCGGCGGAGCCCGATCCGCATCCCTTGCTCGTCTCGCGCTTCCTCGTGCTCGCGGAGTGGTCGCAGGCCGGGCGCATCGTCGTCTGCGTGAACAAATGCGACCTCGGCGGCGCGGCAAGCCGCGTGCGTCATCTTTGCGAGGCGGCGGGCTACCCGGTGCTCCTCGTCTCCGCGAAAACAGGGCAGGGCGTCGACGCGCTCCGCCAGACGCTCGCGGGTCATACGACGTGCTTTGCCGGGCCGTCGGGCGTCGGGAAGTCGTCGCTCCTCAATGCGGTCGCGGGGCTCGCGCTCCAGACGGGGCACGTCAGCGAAAAGATCCGCCGCGGCCGCCATACGACGCGCGTCGCGGAATTGTTGCCGTTTGAAAATGGCTACATCGTCGACACGCCGGGCTTCAGCGCGCTGGAGCTCACGGAGATCGAAGAACAACGGTTGCCCGAACTTTTCCCGGAGATGCAGCCGTACGTCGGCCTCTGCCGCTTCGCGCCGTGCTCGCACAGCCACGAGCCCGACTGCGCCGTGAAGGAAGCCGTCGCGAAAGGCTTCATCCAGCAGGAACGTTATGATGCGTATGGCACGATTCTCGAAGAGATTCGCACGGCGGCAGCAAAAAAGAAAAAACGATGAGTTGCGGAACGTCCTAACGTCCTAACGTCCCAATGTTCCAACGCCTCAACGTATCAACGTGCGCGACATAGACGATGCAACGTTCTTACGTTGCGTCCAGATAAGATTCTCCGGTCAACAAATGAACGAACTCGTTGCGAAAAAACGTTTCATCAAAAGAAAGAAGGACTCCCACATGATCAAAATCGCACCCTCCATCCTCTCGGCCGACTTCAGCAAGCTCGGCGAGGAAATCCAGCGCGTCGTCGAGGCCGGCGCGGATTATATTCACATCGACGTCATGGACGGGACATTCGTCCCGAACATCACGCTCGGCTCGCCCGTCGTGAAGTCGCTGCGCAAAGTGACGAAGGCGACGTTTGACGTGCATCTCATGGTCGAGCACCCGGAGACGCAGGTGCAGGCGTTCGCCGAAGCCGGCGCGGACATCATCACGTTCCACGTCGAGGCCGCGAAGCATCCGCACCGCCTGATCCAAGAGATCCACGAGGCGGGCTGCCGCGCTGGCATCGCCATCGACCCGGGCACGTCGCTCGCGAGCATCGAAGAGCTCGTGCAGGATGTCGACATGGTGCTCGTCATGACGGTGAACCCCGGCTTTGGCGGGCAGGAATTCATCCCCTCGACGCTCGACAAAATCCATATGCTCGCGCATGAAATCGCGGACTTCGGCTATGACTGCCCGATCGAGGTCGACGGCGGCATCAATCCCGAGACGACGGCGCTCGTGACGTCGGCCGGCGCGACCATCCTCGTCGCCGGCAGCTACATCTACGGCGCGAGCGACGTCAAAGCGGCGATCCAGTCGCTGCGCGACGCCGAGCAGGAACATGCGTGCGAGGAGGAGCACAAAGGATAAGGAGCAGCCTTCCCCTCAGGAGAAAATGTCATGAAGTTAAGAAGTTGGTGAACGTACTAGCCTAAAGCTTCCTGCAAACTCCAGCCCCCCTCTTTGAGGGGGGAGGGCCACGAAGTGGCAGGGGGTGTCCCTTGTACGTTTGGTGTATTCGTAGGGCGTAACTTCTCGCGGCTTGCGCGCACGTACCAAACGTTTCGTACTCGCAAGCCGCGGAAGTTTGGCTGTACAGGCGCGTCTGTCGTACAGGGGGCACCTTCCACCGCTTCGCGGTCCCCCTCCCTCGGAGAGGGAGGCAAGAGTTTGAATGACCGCTTTGCTCTAACTTAATGGCGTTCTCACTGGAGGGGGAGCCGTAGAACGAGAAATCCCAATTTTTCAAACGAGGTTAGTTATACATATGGAAACAATTACCGAAAAAGCCGTCGTCCTGCTGTCGGGCGGGCTGGATTCTTGCACGTGCATGGCCGTCGCGAAAAGCAAGGGCTATGAGCTGTATCCGATCAGCTTCAACTACCACCAGCGCCACAGCATCGAGCTCGAAGGCGCGAAGAAAATCGCGGCGTTTTATGATGTGCCGCGCCATCTCATCATCGAGACGAACATGGATGCGATTGGCGGGTCGGCGCTGACGGACGAAAGCATCGACGTGCCCGAGGGCGACGTCCATCGCACGACGGTGCCGGATACGTATGTGCCGGCGCGCAACATGATTTTCCTCTCGTACGCCATGGGTTATGCCGAGGTCGTCGGCGCGAGCCATGTCTACATCGGCGTGAATTCCGTCGATTACTCCGGCTATCCCGATTGCCGCCCCGAATTCATCCAGCGCTTCCAGGCGCTCGCGGACTTTGCGACGACGGCGACGGCGGTCGCGGGCAAGAAGATCACGATCGAGACGCCGCTGCAATATCTTTCGAAAGCCGACATCGTCAAGCTCGGCATGGAGCTCGGCGCGCCGTACCAGTTCACGCACAGCTGCTATCGGGGCGGCGAAAAAGCGTGCGGCACATGCGACAGCTGCAAGCTGCGGCTGCAGGGATTCAAAGAGGCCGGCTATGAGGACCCCATTGACTACGTGACGAGGGAACTCTGATGCGCGACGTCCAGAGCCAGGCGGACGCGCGCGGGATCTCCATCCAGCACGTCGGCATCCGGGACGCGCACCTGCCGTTCCTCATCAAGACGAAGGACGGCGGCTATCAGTCTGTGCTCGCGCGCATCCAGTTCACGGTCGAACTGCCCGCCGCGTTCAAGGGCACGCATATGTCGCGCTTCCAGGAAATCTTGCTGCCGTGGAGCCGGAAGCCCCTTGCGGAGCCCGAGATGGACGCGATGCTCGGCGAGGCGCTCGAAAAACTCGACGCGCAGGCCGCCGAGGTGACGCTCGCGTTCAAATATTTCATCGAGAAGACGGCGCCCGTGAGCGGCGGAAAATCTTTGCTCGACCTCGATTGCTCGTTCACGGGCAAGAAGCGGGCAGGCGCGCCGATGGCCTTCACGCTCGGCGTCGATGTCCCGTTCACATCGCTCTGCCCGTGCTCGAAGGAAATCTCCGACTATGGCGCGCACAACCAGCGCTCCATCTGCCGCGTGCGCGTGCGCTTTGCCGAAGGGCACGACTGCATCCTCATCGAGGACCTCGCGGAGCTCGCCACCGCGCAGGGGTCGGCGCCGATCTACCCGCTCCTCAAGCGCGTCGATGAAAAATACGTGACGGAGCAGGCGTACGATCATCCGAAATTCGTCGAGGACATCCTGCGCGACAACGTGCTCGCGCTGCGGCAGCTCGATGGCATTGCCTGGTTTTCCGTCGCCTGCGAAAACTTCGAGTCGATCCACAACCACAATGCGTTTGCGAGCCACGAAGAGACGGTTACATAGTGTCATGAAGGCACGAACTCCCCCAAACTACGCCTCCCCCTTTGGGGGAGGTGGCCCCGCAGGGGTCGGAGAGGGTAACGTAGTGACGAATCCATATGAAAATAACGAATGCGAGAGGAGCCGCCGAAGATGAATAAATTTTACAAGCGCTTCGTGGTCCTCATCGCGCTCGTGCTCGTGATCTCGGGCGTCGTCATTTATTCGACGGTCGACATCAACACGCTGCGGAATCTCGGCGAGTTCCAATGGTGGTCGATCGCGCTCGCGGTCTTCGCCGTAGCGCTCGGGCTGTTCTTCGATGGCAGCCGCCTCATGCACCTCGTGAAGATCTCGAACGAGCACATCACGCTCTACGAGGCCGTGCAGGTCATTTTCGGCAACTATTTCCTCGCGCTCCTGACGCCGGGCGCGACGGGCGGCGCGGTCGCGCAGCTGATGTTCCTCCGCCACGCGGGCGTGCCGACAGGGAAGGCGGCCGTGCTCGTCATCGTGCGGACGCTCTTGTCCATCTTTTTCCTCGCGTGCTGCATGCCGCTCATCCTCCTCCACGATCACGGCATCGTGCCGGGCATCTCGAACACGACGCTCATGGTCATCACGCTCGCGGCGTTCTTTGGCATCCTCTTCATCGTCTGGGGCGCGCGCAAGGGCTTCCTCGATGTCATCGTCGTCTGGCTGACGCGAAAATTTTCCATCACGAAGCGGCGGAAGATCTTCGCGTTTTACCGCGACACGAAGAGCGCGATCTCGCTGCTTTTGAAATCACCACGCGCCATGCTGCTCGTCTTCGTCGAGTCGGGGCTGAACCTGCTGTGCATCTACGCGATCGTGCCGTGCCTGCTCCTCGGCCTCGGCGTCTATGACGCGGACTGGACGAGCGTCATGGGGCGCATGATCTTCCTCAATATGCTGCTGTACTTCATGCCGACGCCAGGCGGCAGCGGCATCGCCGAAGGCGGCTTCGTGCTGCTCTTCGCAAACACCGTGCCGGCGGGCACCGTCGGCATCGTCGCCGTCTGCTGGAGGCTCATTGCCGAGTACATTCCGTTCCTCATCGGGCTGTATTATACATTGACCGTGTTCGGAAGAGACTTCCTCAACCGGCAGCTGGCACAATGAGACAGTCATGGAGTTGTTTGAAGTCTGAAATTGTTTGATTGATTACCGAGCGGAACGAGTACAGCAGCCTTCCCCTCAGGGGAAGGGGGACCGCGAAGCGGTGGAAAGGGTACTTTGGTGTGATAGCAAATGAGTCTCTCGAAGTTTCGAAGCAGTTCATATGACGATATGCTTCGAAACGATATCTCACGTTGATTGGCGCTCGCACCCTTGTACCCTCTCCGCCTCGCTGGCGCTCGGCACCTCTACCTAAAGGATAAAGCGACCGCATAGGCGCTAAAGCGCCTTGCGTCTGCTTTTCCCAGAGGGAGAGGCTGCTGGTGTCGTGACGCTTGGCAATCAAAGGAACAGATTTTGTACATGGTGGTGTTTCTGATATGCCAAAACAGCTTCGTGGCGGCTACATGAGACAGTTATGGAGTTGTTTGAAGTCTGAAATTGTTTGATTGATTGCCGAGCGGAACGAGTACAGCAGCCTTCCCCTCAGGGGAAGGGGGACCGCGAAGCGGTGGAAAGGGTCCCCTGTACGTTTGAGGAGTTCGCAGGGTGTAACTCTTCGCGGGTGCGCGCACGAAACGTTTCGGGTACCTGCGCGCACCGGCGACATCAAATGGTCTACTGAACCGTAGGCCGTGCAAGCGACCCTCTCCTGGCGCTGCGCTTCGCTCCGCGCCTGTCCTCTCCCTTGGGGAGAGGCTGCTGGTGTCGTGACGTTTGGCAATCGTAGTGACAGCATTTGTGCAAGGTGGTGTTTCCAAAATGTCCAAGGAGCTTCGTGGCGGCTACACGACGGGCGCTTGTGCGGCGGCCGGGGCGCTGGCCGCGTTACGATTCCTGCGCGGCGAGGGCTGCACGGCGCTCGAGATTGAGGCGCTCGACGGGACGATTTTGCACATTCCCGTGAAGGATGTGCATCGCACGGCGGACGGCGCGGTCGCGGAGATCGTGAAGGAGTCGGGCGATGACCCGGACATCACGAATGGCTGCTCGGTCTTCACGACGCTCACGCGGAATGTGCCGGGCGGCGGGCTCGTGTTCCGCGCGGGGGAGGGCATTGGCCATGTGACGAAGCCGGGGCTGCAGGTGCCGGTCGGCGAGCCGGCCATCAATCCGGGGCCGCGGAAATTGATCGCGAGGACGTTGGCACAGGCGCTCGGCATCGATGCAGAGGAATTTGCGGCGGCCGCAGATTTCCGTGCGCTAACAGAGCGCGTTCCGACGGGCAATCCGGCGACAGACCCGGCGGTGACGGACGTGGAATCTTGGGCGCGGCTGTTTGCACGACTCGATTTCGTGGTAACGATTTCCATTCCTGCGGGCGTCGAGCTCGCGCATCAGACGCTGAATCCGGTGCTTGGCGTCGAGGGCGGCATTTCGGTCATCGGCTCGACGGGCGTGCTGCGGCCGATGTCGGAGGAGGGCTTCAAGAACTCGCTCGTGCCGCAGATCGATGTGGCGCTGGCGGCAGGCTTCCGCGACCTCGTCTTCGTGCCGGGCAAGATCGGCGAGCGGCTCGCGACGCAGGCCGGGCTGCCGCAGGCGGCATTCGTGCAGACGAGTAATTTCATCGGCTTCCTGCTTGACGCGGCGGCGGAGCGCAAAGCGTCGGGCGTGCTGCTTTTCGGCCACATCGGCAAGCTCGCGAAGGTCGCGGCCGGAAATTTTTACACGCACAACCGCATCTCGGATGCGCGGCTCGAGACGCTCGCGGCGTATGCGGCGGCGGAAGGGCTGCCGCAGGACGGCGTGAAGGCGGTTCTTGCGGCGAATACGGCGGAGGATGCGCTGAAGATCATCGATGCGGCGGGGCTTTCCCACGTGTACGACACGATCGCCGCACGGGCGAGCGTCCGGAGCGAGCGGCACGTCTTTGGCAAGCTGCGCGTCGGCACGGTGCTGCTCTCGTATGACGGGCGCGTGCTCGGCAAAGACGCGGCGGCGGAAGAAATCGGCAGGCGGCTCGGCTGGAAGTTGTGAGGACGTTGCAGGCGGCAGGGAAACGGAGCAAGTTCGGAGGGCGTTAGAATGGGAGAGTTCAGACAAGCGTGCTTGGCGGTGAACACACAGGCGCGCGAGCCGCACCGCATCATCGTCGCAGGCATCGGGCCGGGGAATCCCGACTACATGGTGCCGGCGGCGCGGCAGGCGATCGCGGAGGCGCGCGTCCTCGTCGGCGGGCGGCGGGCGCTCGCGCAATTCGCGCGCGGCGGCGCGGAGGCCGTGCTGCGCGCAGAGGGCATTGGCTGTATTGATTCGCCTTCGCACGAACCTGTGAAGCTGGCAGCAAAAGCAAAGAAGGCGAAGCAGAAGAAAGCGGCGGACACGCAAGCGCTGTGCGCCGTGACACGGGACATTGATGGCGCGATGGCGTTCATCCACCGGCATCTCGCGTTTTCCGATGTCGTCGTCATGGTCTCGGGCGACCCCGGCTATTTTTCGCTTTTGGACGCGCTGCGGCGGACGTTTCCCGAGGAGCTCATCGACGTGATCCCGGGCATCAGCGCGATCCAGTTCGCCTTCGCGCGGCTGGCGCTGCCGTGGCACGACGCGGAGTTTTTGAGCTTCCACGGGCGCGAGCCGGAGGCCGAGGCGCTGGCGTACCGGCCGGGACGGCTCGTCGGCTTCCTGACGGACGAGCGGCACCATTCGCAGTATGTGGCGAAGTGTCTGCGACAGTACGACTGGCCGGAAACGGCACGCTTTTCCATCTGCGCGCGGCTGTCGTATGAGGACGAGACCATCGAAACAATGACGCTCGGTGCGGCGATGAAGCATGCAGGGGTCGGAAGCTGCATTGTCGTGGTAGAGGGGTGAGACGGATGCTTGGTATTTCGGATGAAGAATTTTTGCGTGGCGATGTGCCGATGACGAAGCGCGAGGTGCGCATCGTGACGATCGCGAACGCGCAGCTTGCGGAGGACGCCGTCGTCTATGACATCGGCGCGGGGACGGGGAGCCTGACGATCGAGGCCGCGGCGCAGGTGCCGCACGGCCATGTCTACGCCATCGAGCGGAAGGATGAGGCCGTGAAGCTCATCCGCGCAAACCTCGCGCATTTCGGCGTCGAGGAGCGCGTGACGGTGCTTGCAAAAGAGGCGCCGGACGGCATTGAGAAATTGCCGCCCTGCGACGCAGTGCTCATCGGCGGCAGCGGCTCGCACCTCGCGGACATCATCGACGCCGTCACAAAAAAATTACACGATGGCGGGCGCATCGTGCTGAACTGCATCACGCTGCAGACGATCGCGGAAGCGCTCACATATTTCCGCGCGCACGCGAAGACGTATGACTACGAGGTCATGCAGCTGCAGGTGAACCGCCTGCGCCAGCTCGGACCGTACGACATGGCGAAGGCGGAGAATCCCATCTACATCGTGACGGCAACGAAGAAATAAAGCGCTCAAATTGCGCCTCCCCCGTTGGGGGAGGTGAATTAACGCGGCAGGTGGACAACCTGCCGCTTTCTTTGTATAATGGGCATAGCCAAAAGGAATGATTCGAAGGGGGACTTCATCATGGTTCATATCGTTGGCGCGGGTCCTGGAGACCCGGAGCTCATCACGCGCAAGGGCGCGCGCTTGCTCGCGGAGGCGGATGTCGTCATCTACGCGGGCTCGCTCGTGAATCCGGCGCTCCTCGATCTTTGCAAAGAGGGCGCACAGATCCATGACTCGGCCGGCATGACGCTCGCGGACGTGCTCGCGGTCGTTGACCAAGCGGAAGCGAAAGGGCAGATGACGGTGCGCCTGCACACGGGCGACCCGGCGGTCTATGGCGCGATCCAGGAGCAGATGGATGCGTGGCGCAAAAAGGGCATCAGGTGCGACGTGACGCCAGGCGTGAGCTCGTGCTTCGCGGCGGCGGCGACGCTTTGCCAGGAGTACACGCTCCCTGGCATCACGCAGACGCTCATCATCACGCGCGGCGCCGGCCGCACGGCCGTGCCGCAGGGCGAAGAGCTCCGGAGCCTCGCGCAGCACGGCGCGACGATGTGCATCTACCTCTCCGTCTCGATGATCGACGACGTGGCGAAAGAGCTCATCGCTGGCGGCTATGAAAAAGACACGCCCATCGCCGTCGTACAGCGCGCGTCGTGGCCGGACGAGAAGATCGTGCGCGGCACGCTCGCGGACATCGCGGAAAAGGTGAAGTCTGAAAACATCACGCGGCAGGCGATGATCGTCGTCTCGCGCTGCCTCGGCGCGGACTACGAGCTCTCGCGCCTCTACGCGCCGGAGTTCTCGCACGGCTACCGGCAGGCAAGCAAATGAGGACGGCCGTCCTCGCGTTGACCGCGCAGGGAGCGAAGGTCGCAAGGCGCATCACATTCGCACTGCCGGATGCCGATGTCTATCTTTCGAAACGCGTCGTTGCGGAACTCCAAGCACCTCCGAAATCGGACAGTGATGATGACATCTCCTTGGACGAACCGCCAACCTTCTGGGATGGCGTAGTTGTTCCACATCCAGAAGAAGAACCCGTTCGTTTGCCGGCGGCATGGGTGGACAGCGTACGGACGTTTGCGCGCATTTCGCAAGCAATCACGAAAGTGTTTTCACGTTACGACGCGGTTGTCTGCATCATGGCGACAGGCATCGTCGTGCGCAGCATCGCATCGCTCCTGAAAAGCAAGCTCGAAGACCCAGCGGTCGTCGTGCTCGATGAACGGGAAAATCATGTCATTTCCTTGCTTTCCGGCCACGTCGGAGGGGCAAATGCTTTGACGTACCAGCTCGCGGCGGCACTCGGAAGCGATCCCGTCATCACGACAGCTTCTGATGTCGAGGGAATTGTCACGCCGGATGCGCTCTGCCATTGGCTGGGATTCCAGCCGCGGCCGCACAACGCGATTCTGAAGATCAACCAAGCCATGTTGGATGGCGCGCATGTGCGGTATCTCATTGACGAGAAATTGAAGCTTGCTCCGTTCTATTACGAGCGGTTGGAAGCACACGGTTGCGACGTGTTCTTTTCCTACGATGAAATCCCGCCGAACCGATACAAGAAGCCCGTGTTCGATGTCATCATTACGCGCCGGGTTCACGCGTTCCGCGAACACCAGCATCAAGGCGGCCTCTTCCTGCAACCCATGCGCCTCATAGCCGGCATTGGTTGTCGGAAGAACACCTCGCAGGATGAAATCGTACACGCCCTGCAAGATGCCTTGAGCCGCATCGGTCTTCCCATCTGGGGCATCGATGCCATGGTTTCGAGCGTCGTCAAACGCAACGAGAAGGGATTGCTTGCGGCTGCGAAATTCTTGGAACGGCCTATCGAATTTTTTGAGAACGGCAACCTCGCACAGGTGATCGAACAATACGGCCTGCGCGAATCCCCTTTTGTAAAGAAGACCATCGGCGTCGGCAACGTCGCGGAGGCCGCCGCGCTCGCGGAGGCCGGGCCGCACGCCCGCATCGCCCTTGGCAAGACGAAATATGAGAAAGTGACGGTGGCACTCGTATGGCAAAAATTACCGTGATCGGCATCGGGCCGGGCAGCCTGGAGGACATGACGCCGCGCGCGAAGAACGCAATCGCGTCTGCGCAGGTCGTCGCGGGCTATCACACGTACATCAAACTGGTCGAGCCTTTGCTCGGCGGCAAGGAAGTCATCGGCACGGGCATGATGCAGGAGATCGACCGCTGCCGCATGGCCGTGGCGCGGGCGTCCGAAGGCGCGGAGACGGTCGTCGTCTCGAGCGGCGACGCCGGCGTCTACGGCATGGCGGGGCTCGTGCTCGAGCTCGTGCTGCAGCGCCCGGCAGCGGAGCGGCCAGAATACGGCGGCACGATCCCCGGCGTCTCGGCGGTGAATGCCGCCGCGTCCGTGCTCGGCGCGCCGCTCATGCACGACTTCGCCGTCATCAGCCTGTCGAACCTCCTGACGCCGTGGGAGCTCATCGAGAAGCGCGTCGAGATGGCGGCGCAGGGCGACTTCGTGCTCGCGCTCTACAATCCGAAGAGCAAGAAGCGCGTCGAAAACATCGAGCGCGTGCGCGAGATCTTCCTGAAGTACCGCGACCCCCAGACGCCCGTCGGCATCGTGACGGCGGCGACGCGGCCGGACGAAAAGAAAGTCCTTTCGACGCTCGACAAATTCACGCAGGAAGACATCAACATGTTCTCGCTCGTCGTCATCGGCAACTCGCAGACGTACGTCCAAGAGGGCTGGATGATCACGCCGCGCGGCTACGGCAACAAAGAGGCGGGGCTCTGATGACGGCGGACAGCGGACGTGCCCAGCGTTCGGACGTTGCTTCGAAGGAACGAGAAGAACGGACAAGCGCGAAGAGCGTTGCCTCGGACGAACGCGGGAATACGAATGGCGGGCGTGTCTTCGTCTTTGCCGGAACAGCGGACGGGCGGGCGCTCGTATCCGCGCTCCTCGAACGCGGATACGCAGTGACGGCTTCGGTGGTCAGTCGTTACGGCGGAGAATTGTTGGAATCCGCGCAGACGCAAGGACACGACCTCGTCATCAACGAGGAAGCGCTCGACGAGCCAGCGTTCCTCGCGTATTGTCGGGACAACCGCATCACAGCCATCGTCGACGCGAGCCATCCCTACGCCGTGAACGTCTCGCAAAATGCCATGGCGGCGGCGAAAACGCTCGGCCTGCCGTACGTGCGCTATGAACGCGACCTCACGGAACTCACAGCGCAGGGACTTGCGCTAGAGAAGCTGCACATCGTCCACAGCTACGAAGAGGCGGCGGCTGCCGCTGCGCAGCTCGGCGACGTGGTGTTCCTCACGACGGGCTCGCGGAACCTCGATAAATTTGCGGAAGCGCCCGCGCTGAAAATGCCGGGCAAAACGCTCATCGCCCGCGTCCTGCCGACGCCCGAGGTGATCGCCGGGTGCATCCAGCTCGGCTTCACGCCTGCAGAGATTGTCGCGCTCCAAGGGCCGTTTTCTGCGGCACTGAACCGCGAGCTCTTCCTGCGCTACGGCGCGGACGTCGTCGTGACGAAAAACAGCGGCAGCCTCGGCGGCACGGACACGAAACTCGCGGCAGCAGCCGAGCTCGGCCTCGACGTCGTCGTCATCGACCGGCCGGTATTGGATTACCCAAATGTTGCTAAAACGTTTGAAGAAATACTACAATATTTGTTGCGCCTCTCAATAAACGCAGGAGGAACTCCCATGGACTATATCAAACAGCCGATGGCCATCGAGCATCGCAGCATGGAGATCATCGCGCCGCACCTTGCGGGGCTTCATCTGAATGAGGTCGAGACGAAAATCTATTCGCGCATGATCCATGCGTCAGGCGACGTGGACTACGCGCCGCTCATCCACATCCACCCGGACGCCATCGCGGCCGCGCAGAAAGCGCTGAAGGCTGGCGCGGACATCTACACGGACGTCGAGATGGTGCGGACGGGCATCAATAAACGAAAGCTCGCGACCTTCGGCGGCGAAGTGCATTGCCGCATCGCCGACCCCGAGATCGCGGCGACGGCGAAAGCGCAGGGCATCACGCGCTCCATCGCGGCCATGCGCTCGTTCGGCAAAGCGCTCGACGGCAGCATCATCGCCATCGGCAACGCGCCGACGGCGCTCTACGAAGTCCTGCGCCTCGTTGAGGAGGAGGGCGTGCGCCCGGCCTGCATCATCGGCATCCCCGTCGGCTTCGTCGGCGCAGCAGACAGCAAAGAAGCGCTGCGGCAGAACACGCTCGTCCCGTACATCACCGTCGAAGGCACAAAAGGCGGCAGCCCCATCGCGGCCGCCGTCGTCAATGCGCTGATGTATGATATTGATGATTCGAGGCTGTAAGCGATGAAACGAGATATCCCTCGCGTCGTCATCGCCGGCACGCAGAGCGGCAGCGGGAAGACGACGCTCGTGACGGGGCTTTTGGCGGCGCTCAAGGCGCGCGGGCTTCGCGTGCAGTCGTACAAGGTCGGCCCCGACTACATCGATCCGGGCTTCCACGCGCTTGCAAGCGGGCGGCCGGCGCACAATCTCGACACGTGGCTCGTGGGCGAGGAACGGCTGCCCGCGCTCTTCGCGGAAAGCATGGGGGATGCCGACCTCGCCGTCATCGAAGGCGTCATGGGCCTCTACGACGGCGGGCGGAAAGGCGTGAGCTCGACGGCGGAGGTCGCAAAACTCCTCGACGCGCCCGTGCTGCTCGCCATCGACTGCAAATCCATGGGCGCAAGCGCGGCCGCCATCGCGCTCGGCTTCCACGCCTACGACAAGGGCGTCGAGATCGCAGGCGTGCTCCTGAACCGCCTCGGCTCTTCCACGCATGAAGCCATGATCCGTTCCGCGATGGAAGGCATCCAGATGCCCGTCTACGGCGCCGTGCACCGCGACGACAGCCTGCACCTCACAGAACGCCACCTCGGCCTCACGCCGACGACGGAAACCGAAGCGGCCAGCGTCGTGAAAAAGATGGGCGAGGCCGCCTTGGCACAGATCGATGTCGAAAAAATCGTGGAACTGGCGAAGAAAGCCGGGGCGCTCCCGCAACTTACGCCTCCCCCTCTGGGGGAGGGGGACCGCGAAGCGGTGGAGAGGGTAGCGCCGTCTGAGATTCCCATCCCTCTCGATAGGAATACAGCACCCGTTTCTGCGCTACCCTCTCCGCCTCGCATTCGCTCGGCACCTCCCCCAAGGGGGGAGGCTTTGGGGACGTGCGCCTTCACGGATACGAGCGGGAAAAAGCTCTGCATCGCCGTCGCCCGCGACGCGGCCTTTTCCTTCTACTATCCGACGAGCCTCGCCGTCCTCGAGCGCCTCGGCGCGACGCTCGTGCCATTTTCGCCGCTCGAAGATGCTGCACTTCCTGAAGATGTCAGCGGCGCGCTCTTCGGCGGCGGCTTCCCGGAGATGTTCGCGGAAAAGCTCGCGGCGAACGCATCCATGCGCGCTTCGATTCGCGCAGCCGCAGAGAACGAAATGCCCATTTATGCGGAATGCGGCGGGTATATGTATCTCATGGAGGAGCTCGTGGACTTCGATGGCAAGCATCATGCGATGTGCGGCGTGTTCCAAGGTTCGACAAGCATGACGAAGCGGCTGCAGATGGTCGGCTACGTGACCGCGCGACTGAACGAGGACACGATCCTCGGCTCCGCGGGCACGGAGCTCCGCGGGCACGAGTTTCATTTTTCGCAGGAAGAAAACGAGACAGAAGCTGCACGGCCGTTCACCTTCACGAAGCTGCGCAACGGCATGGCCTATGGCGCGGGGCAGGTTTATAAGAACGCGCTCGGGAGTTACCTGCATCTTCATTTCGCAGGGTGTCCTGGGGTGGCAAAGGAATTTGTTAAGGTATGTGCGCGCACCCGCGTGAAGTTATGATATGCGAACTCGTCTGTCGTACAAGGGACCCTTAGCCGCAAGCGGCATAAGCGACCACATCGGCGCTAAAGCACCGTGTGTCTGCTTATCCGACCCCTTCGGGGCCACCTTCCCCTGAGGGGAAGGCTTTGGTTTGTGCGCCATCGTCGCTTCACTTCATGACATTGCTCTCCCTGAGGGAGAGGCTGCTGAAATTGTTACGTTCGGCAATAGAAAGTAACTGCATAGGAGGTCGTTATGTCGCAGAAAGATTCCCATATCATCCTCGTGACCGGCGGGGCGCGGAGCGGGAAGTCGGCGTTCGCGGAAAAATTTGTCGCCGCGCACGGCCACCGGATCGCCTACATCGCGACGGCGCAGATCTTTGACGACGAGATGCGGTACCGCGTCGCGCTGCATAAGAAGCGCCGCCCGTCGACGTGGACGACGTACGAAGCGCCGTTCGCCGCCGAGGGTGCGATCCGCGCGGCGGCTGCGGCGCATGATACGATCCTCTTTGACTGCCTGACGGTCTACCTCAGCAACCTCGTCTGCGCGCTGAAAGAAGAGGAGCTCGCGGACGAGGCGCATGTCTACGCGCTCGCGCAGCAGGCCATCGCGAAGCTCGTGGAGGCCGTCCAAAGCTCTGGCGTGACGTGCGTCTTCGTGACAAACGAAGTCGGCGCGGGCATCGTGCCGGAGAACAAGCTCGCGCGCCTCTACCGCGACATCGCCGGGCTCGCAAACCAGCAGGTCGCGGCCGCGGCGGACGCGGTGTATCTGACGGTCAGCGGGATGGCGGTCGATGTGAAAAAGTTAGCAGAAGAAATGAAATAAATCCCTCAACCTACGCCTCCCCCTCTGGGGGCAATGTCATTAAGTTAAGAGACAGCCCTCCTCCTTGGAGGAGGGACAGGGCCGGCAGGCCCAGGGAGGAGCGGCCTGTAGTTTATTACAATCAGCAGGTCGTCACACAGCGCCCGTGCGCGCACGTTCTCTGATATGTTACGACGTGCGGCCACGGGGCCTGAGTGACTGTGTACGAATTGG